>JAABUU010000046.1_pt1 | contig 284413 bp, 316 predicted proteins | sample 5559301 | NCBI WGS metagenome assembly JAABUU01 (sample SAMN10711884, study PRJNA513360) | rock metagenome | isolation source: Antarctica rocks | place: Antarctica: Victoria Land, Richard Nunatak white | reverse complement strand
AGAAAGCAAATAATCAAACCAAAAAACGAAAATAAACCCCCCCCTCCCAAAAAAAGAAAGACCATATATACAGTACAGTATACACACACACACACACACACACACACATCAACACCACCACCACCACCTATATAAAAAAAAACTCCCTTTTTCCTTCCCCCTTCACCATTCAAGAAAAACCCCCCCCCTTCTCTCTCTCAAAAAACCCACCCCTTGCACACACATCACACACCACACACCGCGCTCGTATGCGCATTTTATCGGTGTGACTGCTCAATGGGAAGATATAAAGCATCGATTTGGGCCAAATTACATGTAATTTAGCATACACACAGCCTAGATAGTGCCATAGCCATAGACTGCATGCACTTAATGAAAAAAAAATGAAAAAATGAAAAAAAACACACCATACAACCTCTCCCTCCCCCTGCCTGAAAACCCAAAATACCGCGGAAACTCTTTCTAACAAAAAAGAAAAAGAAGAAAAAAAGGCTTTCGACGGGGGGGATGATTGTGGAATATTTTGGATTGATTTTTTGGAGGGGGGGAGAGAAGAGGAGAGGAGAGGAGAGGAGAGGGAGAGGGAGAAGTTTGGACTTGTAGAAAGAAAGGGTTATTTATACTCTAGGAATAAGCTAAGAAAGAAAGAAAGAAAGAAAGAAAGAAAGAAAGAAAGAAAAAAAGAAAAAAAGGGGGGGAAGGGAATGAATGGATGGATGGATGGATGGATGGATGAATCGATGGGTGGGTGGATGGGTGGATGGATGGATGGATGGATGAAGCAGCACTATAGATCGTGTTTTGTTTGTCGTTAATGTATGTATGTATGTGTATGTATGTATATATGTATGTATACATGTAATGTGCAGCACTTCAAGTAAAAATCAAAGACAGACATTAGTAGAGTAAGTGCTGATTGACAAGAAAAGATTCTTTAGTCTTTTGGGAAATATTTTTCATCCCATCTGTTTGTTGTTCTACTGTACGTACATCACAACATCTTCTCTTAAACGCCCCGATCCAGCAATCTCTCACACACACAAACCCAACCTACTCCCCCTCCTCATCCCACCTCTCCGCCTCCCTCTTCACCCACGCCTCCATAACCTCGTCCGCAAAAATCCCCTCCCCAGCCCCCCTGACCCTGGTCACATCCCCCCCGAAAACCGGCCCGATTTTCCCCTCCCACCGCTCCCGCCTCGTCATCAATTGCCGCGCCACATCCCCAATCCCCGGCTTCGTCACTCCAGCCGCCGCATTCCCGGTGCCATTCGCCAACCCGCCACCACCACCGGAAGCGTAGTAGTGGGAGCCGCCGCCCGCACCGCCGGGGCGCTTGTTGTTTTTCTTGCCTTTGCCGAGCGTGCGCGTGCGTTTGAGGTAGGCTTGTTGGACTTGTCCGTCCAGGTCTTCGAGGATGGTGCTGTATTCCTGATGGGCCATGCGCTCGTTTGCGAGTTCGAGCACGCGGGCTTTGCGCGCGCCATTGATGATGCTGACGCGTTTGAGCTCGGCCTGGAGTTTTCGGAGCCGTTCTGCGACTTCGTCGTCGTAGTGTGCGTCATAGTCGGGTTCCGAGTCGGGGGCTAGGAAGCCGATGTGGCGGAGCTCGGCTTTGATACGCTCGTCCATTTGCTCGCTCGTCAGTTTTGGGGTCGGGCTTTTCCAGGTTTGGGAGTTGGATTCGGGCATGAAGGTTGCTGGGGCAAGAGTATTTGCTGGGGAGTCGGTGAAGGGATCGGAATTCGAGGATGGGTGATCACTTGGGCCGACGCCGTTGGTTGAAGGGGACGCCGTGCCATTGACGGTGGATAATTTCTCCTCCGCTGGCGGACGATTTTCGAAACGCATAGTAGAGAGGAGTCGGCTGAGCATTGGGCCAGCAGAGACCTGGTCTGTTTCGGCAACGTCGTCGTCCATATTGTCTAGGCTACCACGGGCTTGGTTAGGGGGAAGCCCATCAGAGCCTGTTGCTTTTTCGACAGAGATGGAGCCATCTTCCTCGGCCCAGACTTCGGTGTGATGCTTCTTTCCGCGGCGGGGCATGATGAAAGGAGTTACGCGGTCACCCTGAAGTGAAGATTAGTCAATTAAAGATCGAAACATGTACAGTACTGACCCTCTCTTTCAAGAAAGCCATATCTTCTTCGGTCAACGGCCGAAGATAAGGCTCGATATATCCAGCGAATGTGTTGGCGTTCACTTGATTAGACGGTTTGGCATTGCTGAAATCTTTATCTGGAGGCGTTCCAGCAATCAGAAAACTCAAGTCATCGTGCGGAAAGTGCGAGACGCAATAAATATCTTTCTTTTCCTCGTCCGTCATATCTGCGGTGACATCGCGAATATGGTAGATTGTGGGATCGTCAAAGGTCAACGGATCAGAGCCAAAGATTTGGTATTGAGGAATACTGGGCGCAGGTAGAGGTTGATGCGAGTCGAGCGAGCTGCTTGATGGTGAACGTGAAGGGCAACCGGACTCTGTGCGTTGTTTTGGTTGGGCAAGTGTTGGAGATGTAGCTTGTGAAGCAGGCGACAAAGGTGATGAACTCCCTGATATAGCATCGAGCTTTCGCTTTTGAGAAGGCTCGGATATTTCTCGGCTAGCTTTACGCTCTTTGGCAACACCTAAACCTCGTCAGCATGATGTTCTGGCTCTCTACTCTAAATCGGACTCGAAGATCCAGGAGACCTTGATATATGAAGGTCTGGTAAGCGGATGTGACGGCGAAGTTGCTTGAGCCATTGGGGGCGCATAGGAGCTGCGTTATCAACGTCCAGTTTTCCCAGCTGGGTGGCATAGAGAAATGTACAAGTTGAGGCCCGTTTGGCCTCATTGAAACGCAGACAAAGATGCTGCTTGAGCGGAAGCAGTGTCGTATGAAATATACAGGAAAAGCCAGTCCCGAGCGCCGGGACGATCCACACAAATGCTGGGATTCATAACTGAAAAATGAACGACGGGATTGTAGAGCAACCACCATAAATAATGACCCGTACAAAAGGAGAACTTGGAAGCCATACCTTTCGAGGGTAGACCCGACCCATCCTGCTTGGCTACACCATGTGCACCTTGTGTGAGAGGTCGTGCCTCTTTCATACTCTGCTCCTTCTTCTTCTTCAACTTCAACGCTTTTTTGGATGATTCCTTTCTTGATTTAGCTCCCTCCTCCTCCTCAGCCGCCTTCCGGAGGCTCTCCTTCTCCGCTGCATCTTGGGCAGCTTTGTCTCTTATCGCCTTTTCCTTTACACGTTCTTCTTCCAACTTGATTTCCTTTTGTCTGGCTACTAGCTCACGCATAGCTCCGTCGCAAGCTTGACCTCTTGCCTCTGCGCGCTGGCTTAGGGTCTTTAGGTTGTCTGCCATGGCCTCTAGATGCTTGGGATCTGGAATGCCACCACCACCACCATGTCGTTCAAGTATGTCGTCGTAGCTTATGTCTTTGGGTATTGCAAGATTAGCGATTAGAAGGTCCAAGTAGGCAGTGTTTGTTGCTGCAACAGTGCTGAGGGGTGCGCTGATGTTGGAGCTTGGTGTTGTATTACGGCTATGCGACGATCTCCCCTGGTCGCGACCCTTGGTCTTGGTTTTACCTGGTAAGGGCGGCATCGTGACTTTGTCGCTCGCCGTTGGTCGTCGGTGACGAGATATTGTGCTCTAAGGTGTTGAATATGCAAAGGTGTTGATACACGGGAAGTGGTGTGTAGCTTAGAGCGTGAGAAAGACCCCGCAGTTAAGGCACCCTAACTCTTTGACGAGGTGGAAGGGACAAAGTGATGCGCCGGTAGCGATTGAGATATGTGTAAGGGGTTTTCAGAATGGCTGTAGCATGTTCGTGAGCAGGGCTTTGGTAAAGCAGCTCATGCACAATATCTGACACTCTGACCTGGGAATAATCGAGAGTTGAGGAACATGTGGGAAGCATTGTCGATGTTTAATCGCGATAAGGCTGAGACTCGCAGCAAGGATTAAGGCAGTCTAGCGTCAAATTCGCTGGCCTTACTTGATTGATACTAGCGTATACCGGGCCGAGTTTGTCAGCCTCGGAGTTAAGGGACGATAGAACGTGGTTGCCTCAGCCCTCAGGTAAGAACGTGGCGGGAACAGGCCCGTCCGCAGTCAACATCCTGATGGTACTGTCACAACCTACGTGCTCTCTTTAGACGCTGGCGGCGGTGTTGTGCGACCTCCAGTCTTTACTTTCATCTTCTTGTTACATCCAGGCACCGATTCTTCTTCCTTCGTTCACTTGTCCCAGTCACAGTACTCGCAAACTATGCGCCCTTAGTATTCGAGGACTGATTGTGAGCAAAGATGGGTACGTTCCATTTCGATCAGGCATCCTGGATACGACTCCGTTTGGTTGTTTCAACTTGTCGGAAGCAATGACTAACGAGTAACAGCTGCTCAATCGATCGATACTTTCGTTCTTGCTTTCAGCGACCCAAAGGTGGACCAAGACTACAACTCGAAATCGCGGCTTAATGTATACTATCTCAATACCTGGTGTCTCGGATCCGAACGCTGACTGCTTTATTAGTCCTCAGTCTCTTTTGATTTGTTCATGGACGAAGACATCCGAACATTATCTACCAATACCGAAGGCAGCGGAGATGACATAGAGGGATTACTCTATGTCCCTGATCTTGACTCCTGGGATCCTTGTGCGAACATATCTAAACAATATATCCCGAACCATGTCACTCGAATAAGCAGCTTGCCTACTGCAAATGCTTTCCTCGTAGCGTTGGTGCCATGGATATCGCAAAATTGCACAAGGTCCTTCTTGGACGCAGCCCGCGGCTTAAAATCCCGTGCCCTCATAACCTATCTACCCAACATGCAACCCGGCATTCCCCCTCCTGCGAACGATCCAGCATGGGCGATGAGCGACGGAGGGCAATGGAAGTCGTCCAATCAATATCCGGTCTACGCAATACCTGGGACTTCTGGAAACACTTTAATGCAAGCGCTGGGTCGATACTCTGGGAACGTCACAAGCGTCCCATATGGAGGCATTATTGCTGAAGACTATAAATCTCCGGACTATGTCCGACTCTACGTCACCGTCGGGACGAACAGCAGAAGTTCCCTACCAAGTCTCTGGGAGTTCCTGCTCATCGTGCTCGGCATCGTTCTGTTCCTGATCTTCATCACCTCGGCCATCATGCACGGCTATCAGCGAAAGCATCGGCAAGCCCTGCATCGTCGAGTCATCAACGGCGAAGTCGACCTCGAAACTCTTGGGATCAAAGGATTGACGGTCCCCCAAGATGTCTTGGATAAACTACCATTATACGTTTACACCCACAGTGAGAAAGACCTAAGCGACCACCCCATACAACCTCCCAGAATCCTAACAATCCCTGACCCCGGTGTGTCACCCTGGCGCCTAACCCCAACCCTCAACCCCCAAACCCGCATCGTCTCCGAGCCCCTCCGCCCCACCGCTCAACCACTACCATCCCTCCAACTATCGTCAACCACCCCACAACACACCCCCTCCTACGGCCAACCCACCTGCTCCATCTGTCTCGACGAATTCATCCCCCACGCCAGCTCCGTCCGCGAACTCCCCTGCCACCACATCTACCACCCCACCTGCATCGACCGCTTTCTCCGCGACCACAGCTCCCTCTGTCCGCTCTGTAAAGCCCGCGTGCTCCCTCCGGGATACTGCCCAGCTACCATCACAAACGCCATGGTGAGAAGAGAGCGGCAGATCCGGGAGCGGGCGGGTCAGAGTCCTCGTACCGAGAATGCGAATGAAGAAGGCATGCAAGCAGCGACAGGCCGCCCCGTACTCCTTAGCCACCGCCTCCCAAGCTTCCAACGCCAATTCCGCCGCCCCACTCCCGCAAATAGGCCTGGCAGACGCATCTCCAGCGCCCCCACCCCCAGATCCGTCGAAATGACCACCAATCCCACCACCACCACTAGCGGTCCAGCACTAGTGGTACAACAAACCATACCTGCGGGACTGGGCACAGCGGAGTTCGCACGGGGGAGAATGCTCAGTGCCTTTTCGGCCCATCATTGGGATCCGGATGATGAGGATCGAGAGCGGAGAGCTAGGTTGCCGAAATGTAAGTTTTCTTTTCTGAAGGCGTGTAGTGATGGGTTTGGATGGTTACTGACGATGTGCAGGGAGGAAGGCGGTGGGGAGTGTGTTTCCGGGGTTTCGATGACGCTGGCCGGGGGAACAGGGGTTGAGGATTCGATGTATACGGTTTGAACAGAAGGGTGTTTCTTTCGAGCGTGGCGTTCTGGGGGGACTGGGTTGGATATTCAAACGTCAGACTTGTGTGGGATTGCTTTCGGCGCACATGTGATGGGATGGAATAGGTTGGTGGAATTCTCCGAGGGCGGTGTGAGGGTGGTGTGTGTATTTTACATAAGGGAGGAGAGAGGGATGCAGGATGAGTTGTCAAGGGGCTATTGACTGATTCCAGAGATCTTACTGCTGTTTGACAAGATGTAGATGTGGCTGACTCATTCCCACCATTTCTGGGTTACAGTTCCACCGATCCAATACCACGTTGGAAAGTGAAAGCAGAGACAGCGAAGAACTATTACGATTTCTTGAGGGGTTGTCGTTACAACATGAAGTACGTTACAACATGAAGTACCTAGTATATGACCATATGAGCTTTCTTGATAAAATTCCCGTTGTTCAAGAACCGAGATCTGCTACGAGCGCCTGTGTACATCAAAAACTCTGATAGAGCCCTGCCTCAATCCCCCTGGCTTCGAGCTTTTCTCCTGCGCTCAGCAGCTTGCAAGATAGTACCTAGAGGCAAAAAGTATCAATACCGCCTTCGTGTAGCTTGATGCATGTTGTGGACGTACGGGCTGGTGGGAGCCGTCAACGTCCTTCACGTTGCGGAGAGCCACGAGCAGCCCGCCGCTGGCTTGAGATTTGGCCGCGATAGTGTGTTTTACTTTTTGGCTTCTCCGGGACTGGGCGGGGTTTTGAGCGGCAGCGGTGTTGTGTACCTCTTCTCGGTTGGCTCCGAGGGATTCAGGCTTCGAGGACATTTCCTCATGGTTGATGATGAACTGCGTCCAATCTCTCTCAACGATGTATAACATGCACATCCCCCCAGCTCTTCAATCTTGACATCAACTCCCGCTCACTAATCCCTAGCTCCGTGCATATCTCATCAAAACAATGCGTCCCGTCCAGAAATTTCTTCAACTCCGCATCCCCGGTTCCCATCTCTTCTCCTTTGGTCTTCAATTTCGAGCCCCTTGAAGTAGCGATGGCGTATTTGTGAACCCGATATAAGAATCCTTTTATCACGCCAAATGTGATGAAGCGCCGGATATCGATGCCTTCGAGGATATCGGCGTGCTCCATGTACCAGTGTCTAACAGGCTGGCCTTGTTTGAGGGAGCAGTAGAGCTTGATGAGCGTTGTGCCGCTGAGTTCGCGAGCGTGGGGGCCGGGTACGGTGATGTACCGAGAGCATTCGCTTTGTACGTCTGTGTCTTGGACGAATTCTCCGATTTTCGCTGTAGGTGCGTACATGGCGCTAAAACTGAAGACATCGAGAAGAAGAATGCAGCCGTAGTATAGCAAGTGCTTGATTGCTTTTTTGACAAGTCTGTAATCCGCATCTGCTTTGATTGCAATCTGCCTCACGCTATTCACCCCATCAATGTACGGCAATATTAACAGCATCGTCAAATCCCAATTGTCGTCCACCAAACTATCGAGATGTACAGTGCTGAGGGGCACGTGGTGAGGAAGGAGAGGAGGGGGAGGGGGGTAGGTGGGGAAGAGCTTGATATTGAGGGTGTTGGAGGCGTCAATTGGGATCATGGATTCGCAGTAGTTGTTCAGATCTTCCAGAAGGATCTCACATAGCGCGTAAATCTTGCCTGAATTCGGGGGCGATAGATCGCGCGAGAGAAATTGCGATTGTTCTTCCAACGTGCGAAATAGCGTTGCGAGTTTCTTGACTGGAGAGAGATATGTAGCAAAAGGCGCATCTTGGTGCAGCACAAGGCTGAAGCAGAAAGTGTAGGCATTGCGCGGGTATGAGGGTGAGAGAATGGTGATGGGGTGGGAGAGGATGCGGTGGGAGGAGTTGCAGAGGGTAAGGTTATGGGAAGTGTATTCCTGGCGGGGAATGATGTAAGGTGATATAGAGGGGAAGTGGAAGAAGGGGATTTGAGGGGACGAGGGGGATGGAACGATAGAGGAGGCAGGGACTTGGTGGAGGACTTTAGGACCTGTCAGGGAGATGTTAGTAGAGTTCAGTATAGGGTACCAAGCGGAGGTGGAACCTTCATTGACGTCGAAGATGCTGAAGAAGATGGCTTTGATCATTGTGAGGCTGCTGGTGCTACAGTTGCCGCAAAGGCACAGAAGTGTCGTAGCTACATGATTGTAGTGTAGAGTCAAGCCAGATAGCTGTTGAAGATGAATGTCGAGCTCAAACCCTAACCCTAAGCGTGGTCGCTGAATACCTGAATACCTTAGTGTGATAGTTCGGGGGGCACAGCGGGTAAAACACAATTGCATAGGGGCTCCCTAGGTTTATTAGATTGTTCTCTTTGGTGATACTGCTCATACTATCTAAATGGAAACATAGCAACCCAATACCGTATACGGGATACTCAAAAATTCCGGGTTTTCCGTTCTTATGTGGACAAATGAATACCTCGCCTCGAAGCTCAATGGGATTCCTCAACCAGTACATTGATATGCCACTACAAAAATTTCGGCGTCCTGTAGTAGTCCAGATTGCTGTCAAGAAGGTATATTCTTATAATGCAAAAGTTTCAGCGTCCCGATGTATATCATTCCTAGACAGTAATCGTTTGCACAAGGGTTAAATCATTCTCTTTCTCCCGAACTTGTTGATCGGGCCCTTCGCCTCATAGGAAAGCTTTGGGGCCTTCTTTGTACGAGTCTTCGTTTGTTCGTATTCCTGTCCCTCCCATGATGACGTCCTCATCCTCGTCCTCGTAATCACATTCTTCCTCCAGGGTCTCACCCTCTGGATCCAGTCCATCATCCCCATCATCCCCCTCAGCCTCTTCCTCTTCCTCTTCGTCATCATTTTTACCCTGCATATCACCTGCCGCCATTATCCTACGCTCAGCCCGTGCAACTATACTACTATCATCAGTGTCCCCCCTCCTCATCTTTCGTACTGAGGACAGGCGGCCATCTCGGATACCGGATAGTCCCTTCACTCGGATTACGAAACCCGGATTCTGGCCTGTTTAGATCCATTGCGGCAGTTGTTCAGCTAGGCTCCCAAGTACCTAGCTTCGTCTGGTCAATCTCATTGCCGCGGTAAAAGACACGCTCGAGCTCGGGGTGAGGACTTGAGTTTTCTGTGCTATAAATTGTGTGGGAGTATCTTCTCAAAGCTTTGCGGGCAAGGTTTATCCTTCTTAAGAGTTCGGGGATACCTGGACGGAGTGCTGGAACCGGGTGTAGGAATTTGCGCACAAGTTCGCGGAGTTCGATGCTGTACTCCGGATCGCGGCTTGTCTGTATTTCGGAGATTCCTTCGTTGTTATTGCCGGGGCCAGGGAGGATGAAGTGATGCAATGGATGGAGGGTTATAAGTTCGAACATGGAGGCTCCTATGGCCCAGAGGTTTGTATACCAGGATAAAGGAGTATCTGTCTGACGGAAGTGGTCAGGGAGGTCTTTGTATTTGAGTTGTTCCTCAATTGTATGTTAGTGAAGCTCGCTGGGCTTACCCTTGGGACTCTGGAAGCATACCGGTGGCATATACTTAGGCATCCCGGCGCCCCCGAGCCCACCAGGGTTGCTAGTATCGGCCAAGTTGGTCTTCACAGCAAGACCGAAATCACCCAACTTGGGGGTTGGATAAAAAGCGAGTTCGTTCGGGTTCTCGTCACCAAGGAAAACTATACGCGAGTCAAAACGAGTAATCAATGCGAAAGGAGGCCTCCAGTACTAACTATTTCCTGGCTTGATATCGCGATGCACAATTTCGTGGGTCCAGGGTGGGAGTGCTCGTGCATTTGGCTGTTTAGGCCCGTTGAGCATAGCCGATGCAGCATCAACCATGTGATAAAACATCTCCCAAAGAAATGGTTCAGGGAAATGACGTCTGTTGCTGTCAACAGCGTAACTATTTGCTCTAGCATTGGCACTTTACCTAAATTTTCGATACCTCTTGTACAGCTTTCTGAGATCACCATGCGGACAGAACTCCATATAAATCCGATGAACTTGCTGATGAGGGTATCTTCTGTAGCATCTGAGCTTTGCTACTGATGGACATCCGGTTTTATTCATTTCCCGCATGATTTTGACTTCGTTCGGCATGTCCGGTCTCCAGCTGCTGCTCGTCTTCCTACCTTTTCCAATTCGCTTGACTACCATTTGCTAAAGTATCGTTAGTGGTCATTGATTGGTGAAGCCGCAAACATAATTACATCGACAATGTTCCCTTCGCCATCATACTTCTCCCAGAGTCCTGCCATTCCAAAGCCTCCTTGACCTAGTGGCCTTTTTCCTACCCACACTGAGCCAGAATCCTCAAGACCCGAGGTCGATCCTTATAAATTGTGCAGCCGATTTTGTCCAAAGACTATAATCTACAATACTCGGAAGGCCTGTGATCTCTTCCTGGGGTCGGCATCGTAAGCTCCACCTGGGGTATTGTCTTCGGATTCAGGTCCATTGAGAGACGATTCGCCTAGTAGCACGCGTATAGTCGTAGACCCTGGATCTGAATCGCGCCGTTGCGGGAGCAAATGAGCGATTGGGAGTCTGCTTTTGCTGGAAGGTGCAACAGGCGTCTTGCTTGGATCAAGCGCTGGCTGCTTGAAGCTCCTTTTAAGCGACGGGGCCATGATTCAGTCCTGTCAAGCTACGGTCTGGCCAAAGTTCTTGAAATTCCCGCACCACTTGTCACATCCGGGAGTTTGGTGTGAAGGCTTGTGCGGTAAACAGAAACCATCAAACAGCATGATGGAAATAAAATCGAAGACACTGGAGAGGCCGCCACAATGAGCGAGTCTGCGAAGCACCAGCTGCATTCATCAAAAGGCGGCATGAACAAAATGAAAAAAGATAGGGAGGAATGAAATGCTAGATGCAGGGATTTTATGCTCACTGGAAGACTTGGTAGGAAATAGGAAGCAGTTCGCTGTCCGCTTGCAGCTCAAGGTTTTGATGCCATTATGTGAAAAGGACTGGACACAAGGCTTTTTAGTCCATCTGTTGAACATTTTAGAGTTGGTTTTGATAAACATGGAGAAATGTCAGAAGCTCGAAGTTGAAACAAGTGCAATAAATTTGGAACAGATGCTGGCCACTTTCCTCGTTGCAATGAAGACTGGTTTTTGTTGCATCCCTTCAAACAAACATCGCAATGCCTCAGCGAGAGGATGTGATTTGTTACATATCGTAGCCAACGAACAAGAAACATTGATGAAGAGTCGCTTTGAGCAGCCTAGTTATCAAACAATCATTTCATCAGGTCGTCAATCCATCCACTCCTTGTTACTGGCTCCTGATGTTGCCCGAAGTTTGATCTACTCTTCTAGTAATGCCGAAGACTGCATTGATAGCCTTATGAGCCACTGCCATCCCGTTGGCGGAGGCATTCGGGGGTCGTGGTATGGGTTGAATCATATCTGCAGCATCATGCATGTTGATGTAAGAAGAACGTGTCAATATTCCCAAATCGTGTTGTGCAGGATCTCGGATTAATTGGGAGATTTGTGCAACGAGATGAAGCTAACCAAGTCCATCACAGGAATCAATAAACTCAAGTAGAAGAAAGTAAAATGATTGGGATCGACAGGTGAGGAGCTGCCTTGTTAGAGCAGAAGTGGTTTCTCCTGTTCAGAGAACACATCCTCAGCAACTGTTTGCCATTGTTTCCTTTATCTATATCATCGAGGTCCAGTAATGAAGGTGGTGTAGGCGAGTTGGCCAACAAACACCCCCCACTCCCAGACTGCGGTAGGGGCGAACCACTCAAATCAAAGATCAAGGATGACACTTAGAATACACAAATCACTAACCGAATCGCGAGCTGAACCGGAAGACAGCCACATCGGTCGTCCTTCAAGCCCAAGCCTTCATCCTACACCTATTCCAACCTGCAGTATCTTGCTTCGTACTCTACTCCTTCAGCTTCGCTTGAGAAGCACCGTCCGCCGCAGGAAACTTGGAGTCCGCCTGGCATTGCGCACGGGCGGGAGGATTCAATGTCTCACAACTTTGTCGAGCGCCCCGCTCCACCACCTCGCCCGAAGAAGATTGGAAGTCGCAGCATATGGAGTAGTGCCAACTCCATCGATACAAGACTGTCAATCATCGCTGAAGATGTTATACCTCCACCTCCATTGCCGGAGAGAACTCACAATCGATTCTTTAATCGAAGATGGAATATCGGCGAACCACCGAGGCACAGCTTCGAGACCCCGCCCCCAAAATACAGTGTCTGGGATGCGACCGGACCGAAAGGGGAGAAGCTTGGTGATGTGAGGAATAACAAGTATATTGCACGAAGAGGAGGATGGCGGCGATTACTGATCATTGGGATCCTTTTCGTCGCGATCACAGTGGCTTTGGTTGTTGGATTGGTTATTGGTCTGCGCAAGAAGAACAGCAGGTCAGTGACGTTGTGAGATGCTCGATGTGCGGTGTTCTAAATTCTATACAGCAATTCCAGTCCATTCCCATCAGCCTCGTCGAACTCGTCGGGGAATGCTACCGGCCCTTTCCCTGCTGGATCCTACACCTTCACAACTTTCCTGGACACCGTCTCTACCAATTGCACTTCCAATGCGGCGGACTGGACATGCACTCCTGGGCATACTTACAAAGAGTCTTCCTCCCAGGCTTTGGCCAACTTTACTTGGATCATCGCTACTTCCCCATGGGATAACTCGACCGATTTCACAATCTCTTCCTCTAACAACCCTTTCGCCTTCTCCTTCGCCAATGTATCGCTCGCACTAAAAGAACCAAACTCCGCAATGGAACGCTATACGTTCCTGACATCCGTTGACACTTTCACCGTACCACAGCTTGGGGTGCATTGCTTTTACAACCAGACAATTCTCGAAGCAAGTCTGTATACCAGGCGTTCCAAGACATACCCTGCCGCGCCATCCGGCTCCAGTTCTTCTTCGGCCGCCGCTCCTTCTAGCACAGGTGGTGCTGCAGTGGTCTCTAACGACGTGTTCCCACTATGGCAGTTTGCGGTCGAGATCAGTCAACATATAGCAGGCGGTGCTGATGTACCTGCATGCTATCAGATGAACAATGGTCAACAGGGCGCGCGAATAACCGACGGTCTCGTACCTCAAGCGGCTTCCAACAGGTGTAGCTGTGGATACAAGAACTTCGACCCTTGAAAGATGCAATTTTCCTTTGTTTATTGTTCCCACAACTTCTTGTTTTTGAGCGTGCAAGGTGTTCCGGGGGAATGGATTGGTTGTACTTTTGCGGCTGTTTAACTTTTAAAGTATACGGAATAATGTTTCGTCAATTAGCAAGGGGTACATATGGGCTTTAGCATATGTTTATCTTTGGTCATGTAGCTTGACACTTCAAGCAAGCCTTGGGACGAGCCTGGCTCAACGCAGTCTCTCCCCTGGGATATGAGCATTCAACCCGATCATTCAAGAAACTCGGTAGTGAATGATCTCTTGTACATAGTCACGTTCAAATCCGAATAAAAGCAAACGCTCTTACAACTGCAAATTACTTCTATCTCATTACGTCCATCGACAATGTCAAATTGCCCTCAAAGCCCTCAAACAAATTCCGACAGATTACAACATACCCATTCTAGAACAAACCCCCTAGAAGACTGTTTCCTCCAGGACTTCACCACAACTAAGTCGATAGATGAGAGATACGACCGCTACCACGCTTAAGCATCCCAGCAGCCTCAATTGTCCCAGCTGCTGTCTACGCCGTTAATTGTAGATATGAAGAGAATTTCCAGCCAATGCTACGGATGCACTCAGAGAAAAGCTATTCTACAGGCTCTTCTCATGCTTCGTTCTCAAACATAACCTTGGAGAACACCTGCCTCAGATCTCTCAGTCTATCTCCTTCTTCGCCCTCATCCCAGCCACGAAACCAGTACTTACTCCTCCTCATCGTACACCATAGAGTTGTCTTCTTGTAGGATCCCGTAGGTCAGGAAAGGATCCCTTGTCATAAATCCCTGCTGCTGATGCTCCCCTCAACGTCTATGCTGTCCTTGAGCTCCTCTGGGCATTAAAGCGGCGAACCTGGTCCGTGCGTCCCCATTGTATAGACTCCTGAGGTTGGATTCAACCTCCTGTTCATGATATTCGACTCACTTAGCAAAAAGCTTTTGATAGAGATGCTCTGTTGAGATATTTGACATACTTATTAAAGGACTCTTGGTAAAGAGTCTCTCTCAGAAAATCAGACACGCTTGCCGAAGGAGGTTTGATAGAGACGATCACTCTGGATATCCGACACACTTACCAAAGGACTCTTGGTATAGACTCTCTCACGGTATCTAACACACTTGGCAAAGGAGTTTCGATATAGATCCTCACTCTTGATATCCGACTGATATCCGACACATTTATCAAAGTACTTCTAACAAAGACCTTCTCTCGCAATATCCGACACACTACCAAAGACTCCTGATCAAGATGCAGAGAACACCAGTACCACGAGGTCCAGTTATCACAGTGTATGGCCCGAGCTACAGTGATAGTGACAACAATCATCGTCCTTACATGAACACCTGCTCAAAGGCTGATCCCAAGTTGTGGATGACCAAGATTACTACGAAGTGGGCCGTAGAGGAAGCAGAGGGTTCGTCAGGTAAGCGGGTATAAGTAGCTGGAAGTCTCTTTCACCTGTCTACCTCAAAATCCGAGAAAATAACGTCCGTTACTGTGTGTCAATGTGTTGTCATGCTCGAACATGCATAACTTTGCCTTCGGTTCCTCTTATGCTATGGTAAGATATTATTTTACCTGCTCGTTTTCGTCATCGTCGTCATGAAGCTCTTACCTGGATCTTGTGTCGTAATCGATAAGTTGTTCAAAGCTAAAACTCTAACGACTGCAAGGAGCATTGCGAATAAACGTATCCTATATTTGCGTTTGGCGGTTGTGTTGTTCATGCTCATTCCAGGTTGTCTTCTCGGACTCGCGAGGGTGCAATTCTGTCAAATATGTCAACATATAATATATATATATATATAGAGTACACAAGTTTATCTACTCTCACCTCACCTCGCATGTGTTCACTGCTTATTCCTTCAACCTCAGACCAAAGCTACACCCTACACCAACTACCAGCAGGATACGAACTATTTTCGAAGCCTCGTGTGAACTCAAGCCTCGTAAGTTCAACCTTAATCTTCCCTTACCCTTATCGACATACAGCTTACCATAAGCCGAACGCAGAGATCCGACAGATACTTGTACGCACATCCCAGCAACTCACGTCAGTACGCTTCAACAATAGGGTTCTACCCACACTTAACATATCTTATGAAAGCTATGGATCACTGCAAGTGTGTACTATGTAACTCAGCTAGAATCGAGCGCGTCAATCCGCTTTACTCTTGACAGCGCCGGGTATAGATGGTCCCCACAAGTGGGTAGAGGACGAGGGGGCCAACCCAACGCTCTATTCTGAGCTTTTGACCTTGCTCGAGGCGGAAGGCGATTGTGAACCGAATGCGGTGGAGAACCGGAGCATGGTAAATGGAGCCCTTGAAGATATTAGTTGCAGCACATTTGTAGCTAATGACATCAGGATTGGCGCGCTGAGCGGCCTACAGTCAACGCTGGCTGAGGATATACCTATGTAATCCGCGTTCATTCCTCGCGTGGGAGAGCTGGTACTCTGGATTCATCCAGTAGATGGAGAAATCCGTCTAGAGCCTCAGTTGGGTGAATATAAGATATTCGATGACGAGATGCAGCTATTTGTCGGGTTCCCGGAATGGTTAGGCGGCGTCGTAACACAAGTGCCAGATGAGGACGTCGCGTTGGAAGACATTTTAACAGAGAGTCAGATGGCAGATGACATCGAGAACTCTGGCTTTCGCGTGGAATGTCTGCCGCGTCCAAACCTGAAGAGAAAGGATCTCGCCAGTGACTACTCGTACGTTCCTTCAAAATACATCCGCCCCTTTGCCCTTTGGCGAGAGATGATGCACGGCATCCCCAAGATGTCCTGCCATCCAACGGTTCGACACTGCTTGACTGCTATGGCTACTATCTCGGTCACGGAACGCTGCGGCTTCAAGGGCAGCTGGCCGAATGCCGACTTTTACGCCAAAGGTATTTTTCACGGACCTGAGAGTTTATGGGTCGGCGACGCTGTCCGCGTTCTTCCCCGTGACGGCGACGTCCATGAAGCGCTGGTCATCGAGGAGATCATTACGAGATTTGAAAACCTCAAGTCTCGACCTGAAGACCACGGCAAATTCAATATCAGCAGCGCTTTCAATGTCTCCTGCATTCTTTCCGGCCCTACCTACACCATCCTCCCCTCCAAATCCTTATCAAATCTCGCCGTTGTCGTCGACAATGAGGACCACCCCATCCCTGAATGCATGCGCGGCTACGGGCCCTGGTACTACATGTCCGAACCCACCCAAAGCGTTGACATCAACTTCTACGACATAATCGGCCGCGTCTACGAACCCGAAGTCATTAAACTCTGGGACCTCATCACCGAAGACACCGTCACCGACCTCTTGAGTGCCGGGCATAGTAGTATCTCCGAGGCAAGAACCTACGCTGCGAAACACGACCGCCGTATCGCCCCTGATACAAGATGGTTCTGGGCAGAATACCGCACCGAAGCCATCGGCACTGCCCATTTCGGAGGCATCGACGTAGGGAGGTATGACACGGAGCGCGACCCGAAGTTGGTACATAATGCGCTGGTTGTGCTTGATCCGGCGCTTTCTGCTACTCCCAAGGGCGAATCGGCCATTTCGACTGACGGTTCCGATTCTGTCGAGAAGAGCGGTATGGACGGTAGCGATGTTGACGATGGCGATGACGAGGAAGAGTGATATGAGGGTCCCAAAGCGAAACGTGTTCGTATGTGAAGGAACGGCAACGCTAGGGCGCGACTGGGATTTTCTCTTCCTGGCTATCACAGTACTGTACTCTTTCGATTTCTTTTGTCCTCTTATCGACCTCAGCAAGCGGGAGATACCACTGTCCGATCCGCGATCCTGTACACTAGCCCCCCCGTTCCTATCTTTTCCATTTCCAATCCAACCAGATAAAAACATCATCCCAACTGCTCGAAAACCGTCGTAGAAAGAAGTGGTGCCTGGCGAAACAGAGAGGGTGTGGATCAGTCTCGTACCACCGCTTTCCTGACCCTTACGAACGAAACATTAGACGCGCCTGAGTTTTGTTGCGGGAAGGGGAGTTCTTTTGTATTGAGAGGATGGGATGTGTAGACCACTCGATCGATATTCAACACCCGCGCTTGCTAGTATACGAACGGTACGGTACGGTACGGCGGGCTGGATTGCAAGAAGCTGTCTATGCTTTTCAAATCCGTGGTTCTTATCTAAAAGGGAATGGATAAGATCGCTCATTTGGTCTTTTGATAAGGAGGGATATTCAGCTGGACGAGGGTGATGGATATGGGAGGTGGAGGTGGAGATGTGGCGAGTAGGCGAATTCGTTCGTGTGATATTGATTTATACAGGAACACCTTCAGTCTTGTGCCTCCTCGCCATCTTCATCCTCGCCATCTACAGCTCCAGCTCCAGCTCCAGCTCCGTCTCCATCTTCAATATACCCCGGGGCCTCCAGCTCCCTCCCTCCCTCTCCCTCACCCTCATCCCCCTCCTCACGCACCCACACCCTCCCCAACTCCCTCTCAACCTCTTCGCGCCTAGCCCTCCACCCCTCCACTTCCCCCAGCCTCTCCCTCAACTCCTTGACCTCCCTCTCCACCCCCACTCTCTCCTCCTCGGTCCCAATCCTCTCAACCTCCCACTCCTCGCCTTCCTCCCCCAGACCCAGGGAGAGATTAAACGCGTGATACTTTTTCAGGCTTGCGCGCGTGGATATTGTGATGAGCGTGATGCCCTTCTCCTTCGCTTTCTCGTACAGCAGGCCCTCGACGTCCGAGGAGACGGCGGAGGTGGCTTCGTCCAGGAAGGCGTAGCGGGGCTCGTGGTAGATGAGGCGCGCGAGCGCCATACGCTGTTTCTCGCCCCCACTAAGCACGTCCTTCCACTCCTTGCGGGCGTCCCAGCCGCCTTCTCGATCGGGGAGATAGCCGAGCCGGACGTCCTCGAGCACACGGCTGAGCTCGTGGTCGCGGCGCCCGGCGTCGCGCATGTCCATTTCCGAGTGCGGGTAGATGACCTGGTCGCGTAGGGTGCCGATGCTGAGGTAGGGGCGTTGGGGGAGGAACATGATGCCGTCGGTGCCGATGGAGCGGGGGCGGGAGACCAGGCCACGGTAGACGGGGAAGAGACCGGCGACAAGGCGGGCAATGGTGGATTTACCGGCGCCGTTGGGGCCGGAGATCAGGAGGTGGTGGCCGGGGTGGACGACGAAGGAGAGGGAGTCGAGGAGTTCGGTGCCGCCGTGGGGGTAGATTGAAGGGGCAACGAGGGGGACGTTTTCGAGGCGGACACCGTCGTAGCCTTTGTGGATTGTTCCTTGGACGTCAGAGAGGGAGAATAGCTCGGAAGAGGTGCCGCGAGGGGGGTAGTACGCGTTTGCGTGGACGCGGTGGAGGGTGCTGATGAGGGTATAGACACGGGAGGTGTAGCCGGCGAGTTCCGAGAGGTCTTTGATACTATACATCATACGACCTCCGGCATCGGCGAGGGAGAGCATGAGGCGCTTGTTTGTGATGAACTCTTTCATACGCGAGTGTTGGCGACTAGAACCTTCGGTGGTATCCTTGAGCTCGGAAGAGCCGCCTAGCCCGCTCCATTCAGGAAGGAAGACGGGGAAAGACGTTATTAAGTAGCCGAATGCGGACCAGGAATACTTCAAAACGAAATCCTCGAGCATGTTGTATCGGATTTTAAGGCGGTAGATTCCCTCCATCCATACCTTTAGGTCTTTGAAGCCCTTGTCGAGGAAGATTTTTTCCATGTCTGCACCACCGTAAAAAGCCACCTCTTCTGCGTTGGCGATCAAGCGGGAATGGAGGCCGCGAAAGTCACCTTCTCGACGACCTTCGACGGCTTTTAATTTTCCAAAGGGCGGTGACAGCCGACGGAGTGCTGTTGCTGTTATGAAATAATTGGCCAATAGACCAGTCAAGGCCAATGGGCCTAGGGAGCGGAAAAGCTGATAGTTGTAGACACAGATATCGACTAGCGGCTTGCCAATCGAGGAATACAAAGAGGCTGCCGAAGCTGTGAATAGCGTCACGTCATTACATATGAACTGGTCTACTCCTTGGCCCACGCCACCATCCAAGTTTAGTAGCTTGTAGTAATTGAGATTATCGTTGAGGTATAGATCATGGATGTATCGTGTAAGTCTGGTGCGAAAAGCTATCGCAACCTTGCTTTGGAGGAATTTGATCGCTGCGTTGGTATAGGAACCGAAAGCTACATTATAAGTCAACGTGATGACCCTCTATTCTTCGTTCTGGGACGTACCTCCTATCCCACACCATTTTACAATGCCCCATAAAAAGGCTTTGCCATTACCGGCTACGAGGTCCCGGACAATTTCACCATCCAGCCGTGTAACCACCAAAGACAGGTACGTCCGGAGTAGAAGGAACCCTCCTTGACTGAGTAAAAGACCCGACTCTTTGCTATTCCAATGTGGAACCATAATGCTCAGAAGACTCAGAAACTGGTGGAGAAAAGCAATGTTCAGACCAGGCTTTGTGTTCGGTGGAGGGACTTGAGTTTCCCCTAGACGGGCTGCCCGCGGGGGGTTAAGGAAGAGCCGTCTATGAGCATCAAAGGTCATAGGTTTCGTAGGGTTTATAGTGACTTTGGCGGTCGAGGATCTGTATGGCACGAAGATGGTCCTCGATCCATCCTTTCCTCGCAAACCAGAATTTCTTCGCAGCAGTCGTTGTGCTCGTGCTTTTTCGGCTTTTTCTTTCTTCATCCACCGGCGCCCTCCGTATGCGCTGGAGATTATAGCGAGTGTTAGAGCCAAAGTAGCTGCTAATCGCGCGGCGTTGGGTATACGTTTCCATCGTGACCGGAGAAGGTTGGCCCAATGCGTCAGGAAGATGAGAAGAGGGTCTCCATGTTGACGGAGAGTGGATTGAACAGCCATTGTAACCCAGTGCAAGCTCTTTCCACTTCCCGGTTATCGCTTTGGCCGCAATGGGGGATAGGTGGATCTCAACGACGTGCTGAGGGATGCCATGCTACCTATCTCACATTCGCTCGTCTGGCGCTATTGTTGTGGCCGAGAACCATAACACAGAGATCTCAAACACCTTTGTTGCGAAGCGTGAGAAGCGTGAGAACGAAAGGCGGTTTGATTTCGCCGTTGTAAATTCACATGCCAAACCTCGGCGTCCAGGGTTCTCCACCAAAAGTTGCAGGGGTCCAGATCTGGGGTACAGTACCTTACCTACCTTAAGGTATGTAGAAGCAGTATTAGGGTACGAATCGACCAGATAGAACAATGCTTTCAGTTCACACTTTGTTGATCGGTTTTGAAGACGTCTACTTTCTATGCTACTGTATCTCATTCACCTAGAGGTGTTGGTTGCCTCTAATGAATAGAAGGACTCGCTAAATACGAGTCCTTGCTATGCGTACGCCTCGCAATGCATCAATCATAACTATGCCACGCTAATCCGAAACATCATGAGAGGAACCGTAAATACACCAGCTTCTGGTTCAGTTGGAGTGTTAGTCTGCTGTCAAGCTTTCACCTCTTGACTACTCCCGTTCATCACTTCGTTCTCCATCACGGCCTGTGCTGGGCTTGCGTTTTTGTATGACTGCGTATTTGCACCTTCCCCGGCCGTGTCGTCAATCTCGTCCAATTTCAATGCAATCCATCCTCGAACACCGCCGTCAGTGGCGAGGATCTTTCGGTCTTGACCGATCGAGGCCCTGTCACCCCTAATGGAGAGTTTAAGACCTGCTTCATCTTCCATATCGGCACTGGAAGTGTCCGCAACATCAATCCCAGCTCGCCTTGACACCTCAAGGATCGCGCGAGTGTTCAAACGTAGTGTTCGAGCGGGATCATCTGCTTTGAGGAATTTCTTCGTCAACCACGGGAATAGCACACCAAAATCGGATTGACTGAGGTGGGCAGAGGTGACCGGGTAAAAGATGTTGGGCGGAGAATGATGTAAAGATGATGGATGTTCTGCTGATGGATCCGCGGATATAGCATGCTTTGTCTGGACGAGGTTGCCACGCCATTTGAAGAATGCTTCGCTAAGGATTGCTACAAGATGTGAGCCACCAGGCCCACCTGATGTGTAGCAAGGAAGAGGATGTTTCCAAAGCCATTCCGTCTGAGATGTTCGAAGAGGTAGACACCAAATATCGAGCAGACTGATTGGAGAAGAGGGGGTGATTTGCTTAATGATGGAAGAGGAGGCAGAGGGAACGTATAGTGGCTTATATGAGGCCGGTGTGGAAGCAGTCGGCCGGTAGAAGACGCTCTTGACAAATTGATAAATCGTTACCGCACCAAACGAATGACCGGACCACGATATACTACCCGGATCATGGACATCCAGATTGAAGGCAAACATCGACAGCTCGCCTTGCGAGGAAGTCTTTCGGTCATCGTGCAATGCTTCGGCCGCCAGGTTCGAGACATTTTCGCCTCGGTCAAGTTTCAGGATCGATTCATGTATGAGATCCAATTCCCATAGCCGGATCTTCAGCTGTTCATTTCGGCCTCCCTCCACCTCTTTTGACGGCGTGTGTGGCATTGACCTATAATCCACGGCTTTGCTATTCCCGTCTTGGCTCTGTACAAAAGAAATCGGTGCACTACCGTCTCGGTGTTCAGGCGCGACTACGACCATGCCATGGCTTGAGACGGAGCCGCAGATGTGACTGTATCCGTTCTTCGATCCACCCAATCCATGACTGAAGACCATAACGGGCCATCGCCGTTTCTTTGTGGGCGGCGGAAGCAGTCTGGCATTACGAAATGCAGGGATCGTCACGTAGGATAGTATGCTGAAGAACGGCAGATGCCTGAAAGATGGTCAGATTGCCCCTTGATATCCGAAAATCTTTTCGAAGACTCACTGAATGAAGCCCGAGAGCCTAGGACTTGCACCGCAGAATCTTGCATACGCTCTCAGGTATTCTTTCTGTGGTTCTGGAATCCAGTGCACAGATTTGGGTGTTTTGGAGGGCGTTTCGCAAGGGTAAAAGATTCGAAAGCTAACAGTTGTGACGTTTGGATCGGGGCAAGCTGCAATCGAGGGAAGTTCTGTTATAGGAATCTCGACCGCATAGCTTCCAACGCTGTAGGGACCTGTGTAAGACGGAAAGGAAGGGGTAGGGTTGACGTGGGAAAGGAAGGACACCATCTTGGCCAGGATGAGGACAAGTCTCTGTTTTGCCTTCTAAGAAAGGTTGTGAGGTCAATGTTATAGTACCTATGTACAGATTGCTGTGGCGAAAGCAAAAGTGCAGTTGTATACAAAGTAGAGATTCCCATTGCGCCTCCACGCTGAACACAGATAATAAGTATGCCACTGATGGCAACGTCACCACCTAAACATGGAAGAGCACTGAAAATGGAATTCACGGTGTCCGGGCTACGGTATTGCCGGCATCCGGATGCCCTCGGGGCTAGTCCTCTTTCGGGGCTGGAGACACGCGATACCGAGGCTCCCCGGAAGGCTGCTCGCGTGTCCACTTCAGATTCCCTTCATCTGCTCTGGCATCAACTCTATCAATTCTATATTGGTATCTTCAGACTCAATTGTGAGGATACTTCGATGTCGATGGGCCGTCAAGATTTCACTACAGCAGTGTCGACTATCCTCTCCTGGTAGGACCATTTCCAGGTGGCATGTTTACTGGTACAGGCTTCCTGGCCCTCACAAGACTCATGCCGTCGCCTTGTTCAACCATGATACCTCACAAGACTCCTCCGAAGCAGTCCGGTGCATCAAGAGTGCCATGGTTCTGAGCTTCTTTTCTTTCTCCATCAACTAGAACTCAATTTCACTGGAGGATCACTTCGATATTCGACAGAGATTTAACTGCAACTCGCTACTTGTCGTATAATGTTCAAGAATCCAGGACCAACTGATGCCATGCCAGTAGGGAGTGCAATGGCAAACTGTGAGGGCTATGGAATATTCAGAGTTATTGCCAGTTGACTACAGGAATTTCTTATGGTTTTGCATACCCCGAAGTTCCACCCAAACCTTGTGCGCAAGGAGTGTTGGCGCTACTTTGAATTCGCTCTCCTCGACGTACTTGCTCGGTCGATCGTTCAGTGAGATTTAGGCAGTTCAAGACTGCAAGTACGGAGTGGGAAGACCGTTTCGTTTAAGCTGCCGTTCTTTGCGGATGACAATGCAGATAAGGTGCGACACACCTTCCACTTCCGGTAACGAGGTACACTACCCCGAAAAGGATGGCAAAGCTCAAAGTACTTGAGCAACAGTATAATACCAGCTATAATCCCTTCTCTCTTTTCGACTAGTCGTTGCTGTCTTGTTTTGTGTCATATCTCCAGTATGGCTCTCAGACTTGCCGTTTCTCTTTTGGCACTGGCCTCATTCGTTTCAGCCAGATTTGCAACTACACCAGTTAGTCAACTCAGGAACGATGTCGAACCTAAACTCTCTAAACGTGGTGTGGATCCGGCGGCGCTATATCCCGCCTACAACCTCCAGGTCCCAGTTGACCACTTTCATAATGAGTCCAAGTACGCACCCCACTCAGGTGCCAAGTTCCCTCTACGCTACTGGTTTGACGGAAGTCACTACAAACCAGGAGGACCCGTGATTGTGCTTGAAAGTGGAGAGACTAGCGGTGCAGGACGATTGCCATTTCTCCAAAAAAGTATCATCGCTCAGATCGCCCAAGCTACCAATGGCGTTGCCGTGGTTCTGGAGCATCGTTATTATGGCACGAGTATGCCAACGTCGGATCTTTCAACTAAGAATCTGCGTTTCTTGACTACCGAACAAGCACTGGCTGACACCGCATACTTTGCCAAAAATGTTGTTTTCAAAGGGTTGGAAAAATATAAGCTCACAGCGCCACATGCTCCCTACATTGCGTATGGAGGCTCCTATGCCGGAGCATTCGTAGCATTTCTTCGAGTTCTGTACCCAGATGTGTTCTTTGGTAAAACGATGCTTTGGCAAAAACCGTGAAAGTAAGTTCTCAAGGCTAATTTGATGATTAGGAGCTATTTCATCTTCAGGCGTGACGGAAGCCATATATGATTACTGGCAATACTACGAACCGGTTCGTCAGTACGGTCCTCATGATTGTATCTCGACAACGCAAAAGGTTACGAATATAGTCGACAACATCATTATTGGCAAAAACGAGAAGGAGTTAACCACTGAATTGAAGGCTGCTTTTGGATTACAGGATCTTACGTGAGTCGACATTTCGGATATGTAGAAGTCATTTCTATTAGCGTTTGAGAAAACGTAACATCGTTATCGTAATTTATATGTACATCATATCCTTTGGTCTATTCTTCTAGCAGACATGGAGGAAGACAGAGTCCGGCCCCTATTGTCCGTGATTCCTCTAAATTAAGTGTACACTTTGGCTTGAGTTCATCCACTGGTTGTTGCTTGGCTCGCTTGCAAAGGAATTTCGTCTGTCAAATAAGTTGTTAAACTGTCATTCAGGTACAACAACGACTTTGCCAACGTCCTCAGCTACGGAATCGGAGGCTGGCAAGGTCGCAACTGGGATCCCGCACTCAACGACCCATCCTTCTACCAATACTGCGACAACATCACCGCCCCCTCCGTCAACTTCCCCGCCACCCCAAGCCAAACCACCACCGTCAAAAGTCTCATCGCCGCCGGCGGCTACGCCAAAGAATCCCAAGCCCTCACCACCAAAATGCTTAACTTCATCAACTACGTCAACACCACCCAAGTCGTGCCCTGCGCCTTATCGGGCCAAACCCAAGACCAATGCTTCAGCAACAACAACGCCACCTTCTACGCCCAAGACGACCTCTCCCAAACCTGGCGCTCCTGGCCCTACCAATACTGCACCCAATGGGGCTACCTTCAAACCGGCTCCGGCGTCCCAAAATCCGAACTCCCCCTCATCTCCCGCCTCCTCGACCTCCCCTACGAATCCCTCATCTGCAAAGACGCCTTCGGCATCACCACCCCGCCCGACGTCAACGCCATCAACAAATACGGCGGCTACGACATCGCCTACGATCGCCTCGCCATCATCGGCGGCGAGGCCGACCCCTGGCGGCCTGTGACGCCGCTGGCGCAGGACGCGAAGAAGAGAGTTAGCACGAAGCAGGAGCCGGTGATTCTGATTCAGGGGGCGGTACATCATTGGGATGAGAATGGGGTGTTTGCGAATGAAACCAAGGCGGGGTTGCCGCCGGGGCCGGTGAAGGAGGCGCAGAAGTGTGAGGTGGAGTTTGTGGGGGAGTGGTTGGAGGAGTGGCATCGGCGGTGATTTGATTGTTGTGGATTTGGAGGGAGAGGTGCGCTGGTGGATGGGTGGACTGGGGTTTGTTTGAAGGGGGTGGGATCAACGCTAAACTATCAATCTGCTGCATGCGAAATAAAAACTATTTCCACCCATGTACAATGTTTCTCGATGCGGGATACGAAACGCGAGCTTTTGCATTTCCTTATCCCTATCCTTGTTCGCTTTATATCATACCACACCACACCACACCACCTTTCCATCCCTTCCTTTCTAACAGATCCCTACTAAAACCCAATACCATCTATTCATCCATTCATTCTGTCGCTTACTGTACTATAGCCTAGCCTACACTGCTCACTCGAGCGTACACATGTAGTGGCGCTCTAGAGTCGAATCGTCTGCCCAGGGTGGGTGTTGTGGTGGTGGTGGGAGATCTTGTATGTGGACCAGGGGAGGTCGTGGGGGTAGGGCGCGAGGGCGTGAGGGCGAGGGTTACGTTCTTGAGGGCCGAGGGTTAGTGTATGAAATTTTGGGGTTTGTGAGGCGTGCGATGAGGGTGGATGACTGGAATCGCGAGTGGATGATGGATGGGCAAGTCCTGCTCCGATTTCTTCCCTGGCAGCGAGGGATTTGCGGCTACTTGTTTCTTCCTCCAAGCTTCCGTAGCATATTTCCGATTTAGGGACGGAATGTGTGTATTGGGGGCTGATGTTCTGGAGGGAAGATGATCCGAGGGCTTCTGGGAGTTTTTGTAGTCTTTGGTTTTTTTGATCAGACATTTGGGTCTTGGGTCTTGGAATATCTCGTTTGGTGGTTCGGTGTATGTTATGGTTTTCTGGGTTTGTTATAGTAAGAATAATACGACTTGGGTGGTTGGGTGGTTGTTGGTGCTGCGACTTTGCTGGTGTTGGATGGTCGTGTAGAACCCTGTTTCTCGTAGGTGCATCGCTTTCATGAAATCAGTGTGGCTGGCAGTGCGGATGGCGGGTTATTTCAAGGTGTCGTCCTTGGCTTCTCTACTTTGGGGTTGATGCCTGGGGTTTTTTGTGATGGCCTTGGTCTGGAACCATGTGGAAAGATGTTCGGCTTCGTTTCTCCCCCGGGAATAGGGGTGTGGGTGTAAAGCGACAGCACAAGTCTGTCGGAGAGGGCATGACAATGAACAGCATGACGAGCTTGTTGGTTCTTTTCTAGTTATCTGTTTTCCCACTCCTGATGCTTCCGTTGAGATAACCCATATCTAACGTAGGCAGGTGTGAGGTTGAGTGCCTTCTAGCATAGTCCTTGTCACGTGGATTTCTCTAATAAGAACTCAATCTCGATATGTGTCCCTTCCCATAGCTCAGTCTAGTGGAGCGCACGAGGGACCTGAGCTTAGCTCAGCTCTATAGTTGCTTCAAGCTCGGACGATACGTGAAGTCCTTGACTCAAACGCACGGGGGAAGACCTTCGGGTTCCGTTTTTTCTTTTTCAGAAGAACTACACAACGCGCTGTAAAAGGCTGAAACTCATTCTATGAACAAAAACAACAACCTCTGAAATTCCTCAGCATGTCGTATTTCATGTCTAAAAGATTCAATGTCATCAACCCACCCTCGCCCTAGCTCAGTCCGGTAGAGCGCACGAGGTTTCTGGCACTGCTGGGGCATCCTTCTTGGCTCTGCTCTGACATGTTGCATCGGCCTGTGAGGTCCCTGGTTCAAATCCAGGGGGTTAGACCTTCGGGTTTTTTTTTGGCTTTTTGGAGACATTATGTACGATGGTAAGTGAGTGCTGAGCGGGGAAACGAGTGAATAACGGGGTGACTGCATGCGTGGCAAGTGAATTTGAAACTATTTCATTAGGACACCTTGAGAATTGAAGAGACGATGAGCGGACATGATCAGTTACTAGTAAACCTCACAATGATTGAATACGAGCGACAAGAAGTTTGAGTTTCTAGAAAGTGAACTAGGCAGCTGGTAATGCTGTCCCCATGTTCGGACAGAATGCAGTAGCCTTACCCTGCCGACTCCGCTAACCACAATAAAATCATTATGACTTAGGTTTCCTCGTGAAGAGGCTAGCAACCTGTTCAAAAAGCTCTGTAATAGGAGGTAAGGCGTGAGCTGGACCGATATCGAAAACCTCGGCCAAGCGATCCCGGCTAACGACAACCGCGTCCCCTTCTGGAAGGGCCAGCGTGACGTTGGAAGATGAGAGCTTGGGGGTTACCGGTTCGTCATCATCGCTGGTGTCATTTAGTTTGGATTCGATGGTTGTTCCGTCCCCGTACATGTCTTGAATCCCACGAGAAGGTGCTTGGTCAACATCTGCCACATTCATCAATTTCATGGGCAACGATTGACTGCACGTCAAAGTTCTGACTTCGGCGGCTGAATCAATAGCGTGGTAACCTTGTTGTCCCTTGGCAGGCAGAAGTGAAGTTATGGTGTTAGGCAAAGAGGTCGAATATAAAGGTACGGGATTTGCAGGGTCGAAAATGGTGACCTGAGCCTTCATCTTCGGGTTGCCCTTTGACTTGTGTCCAAGCTCGGGCAGGGCAACAGCAAAAGTACGATTTTGATGATCGACGGCAAGGTGAGTCATGGTTCTTTGCTTCCCCAATGATAAGCCGTGCTGGTGCAGAGCGAAGCCGAAGCTGAGCTCTTCCATTACTAGATCGAATATTCGAAGCTCGTGGGATAGGGTGATCAGGTACCTATCAGTGATACCTAAGCCTATCAAAGGTCCTTTATACATACTCGTCTTAACCCATCGCAGCATCCCGTCGTCAGTATCGAAGATCTGAATAATAGAAGATGGAGACAACTGGTATCCGACAGCCAGCATTGATCCATCCGAAGAATACGCAATTTTGGCGCCTGATTGTATCGCAGTCGCAGATTCTAGCGATTGCAAATCCGAGACGTGACGGCACCTCCAGCTCAATAAACTTTTGCCGTCCTTTCCCCGAACTTGTAAACCATTACGGCTTCGTAAAGATGGCTTCCATATACGAACAATCGCGTCATCACCAATCGTCGCGAAGCCGACACTCGAAGGATCGGCAGCCAGATCATCTACAGTGCCATGGCCAGATGATGTGTGGGATCGCGAAGCATGAGGGTTGTCAATTCTTGATACCAATTCCCAGCTCTTCGTTTCGTCGTTCCATGACCAGAATTTAAGATAGATCTCGAGCCGAGAAATCTGCTCCGTCGCAACTCTCTCCTTATCAAAAGCTAGGATCGTTAGATCCCGTCTGGGCGGCATCCATTCATCCACTGTTGCAAGCCATTGACCGTCAGAGCTTATCTGCATAAAGGTAACGTTTGGCTCTTGAATCACATTGGATTCAGGTCCAATGTTCACATCTGTAACGTTCGTCCGCGTCAAGGCCTGCCGAGATAATTGTTGTGACGAATTAACGTCAAATGTCTGCAGGTAAACTGCACTATGCTCACTTGAAAGTAGCTGTCTTGAGGTGGAGCTAGAAGGAACAGCAAGAAGCAATTGGCCCGGTCCTGTCGAGCCTACAGTGGCTGGAAACCGTAGGCTATATGTTTGGATCGAATTCTTCGAGGGTGCATCGACAGTCGGCAAATGAGGCAAACTGGAGCCAGCATTTCTTGCCGCAGGGATCTGGATACCGGAAACACTAAAAGTCGGCTGCAGCTCGGATGTAGACAGGATCATGGCAGAATTGTCTGCAAGTCGGATCCCATAGGAAGAGCCAGACGGCGACACTACTATGCTCTCGATAGGAGCAGAAAGATGGGGCAAAGGTTGTTTTTGGCCCGTTTCGAGCTGCCATATTTGCAGTACAGTCTCCAAACCGCCAGATATAATATAGTTTCCTAAAAATTCAGCTAACATGACCACATAATACATCGCTAATTACTTACCGTCTGCAGACCATTTTACTGAAAGAACAGCGTTCCTATGCCAATGCATACGCTGAGAAGTTACGTTGGCTGCTTTGTCTAGTTTCGAGTGTCGCTCAGCCTCCTTGAGTTTCCTTAGTAGGTCATCGTAAATAAATATTGAGCCCTTCAAGCCCCCAAGGACAACATTAACAGCGCCCTGTGGAGTCGACTTCGCTAGCTTAGCTCTTTTCAATGAATATTCAGAATGCTTTATTTGAACGTCAACGCTAGTGATCCATTCGGGGCAATCGACGTCCCGCCATATATATGAAAGGTCTCTCAGTGGAACAGCATCAGACTTCTCTATCGATCCAATCATAAGAATTGGTCCAGATGTTGCTATAATGACCTGTCCATTCTCATACACCTTGAGGGAGGTCAATGGCTTGGGGTACTTGCGCAAAGTACCTAGATCGGTCTTTGCAGCATCCGCCCCTCCCACAAGACGATGTGCCGTAATCATCCATGGCCCCTCACCTTTCCTGTCAATTGTGTAGATTAGGCCGTCGAATTCGTTGTCTATACTCGGATTCGAAGCTCCTACAGAGTATATGGGAGACGATGTATTCCAGGACTCTAACTTTACACCTTCGATCCAGTCCCAGTTCTGAATCATGCCTGAACGTGTCGAAAGGTAAAGGTGGCTGGTGTTTTTAGGGGAGATGCTGAATGCCGTAATGCTGTCAGTTCGACTTATTCGTAATTTTCGCACAAGATCTGAGGTTGATGTTGAGTAAACGTGTATCGCAGAATCGTACGCAAGCAGTATATATCTGCGAGTATTTGTTTTTAGCCACACAAGAGGATGCAGATACATGGAGATGACTTACGCTTCGTCTTGTGAGAACACCGGGTCGAGATCAAGCATATGCCCGCCAGTAGCCTCTGAGACCTTCCACATGGAAGACTTCTCATTGTGGCCCTTATGGTGCTTCTTCCTTGACCGACTCCCGCCAAAAGATACACTGACAGTGGTTTCGGTATTTGCACCAAAGCCGCCTATGTTCTCAGCTCGTGAGCTCTCTGCTTGCTCTCCCCTCTTCCTCCTCTTCTCTATTTTAGCCTCGCGTCGTCTGAGCGCTTTATTCGAAGGATCCGTCTCTGGAGCAGGTCGAGGGTGCTCTGTAGCTTTCGCTACGGTAGTGACAGCACGAAAGCCATTTTGGTTGTCTGTTCTTGAGCTCCTGAGTTCTTTTTTGTCCTTCCTTTCCAGCTTAGTTTGAGGTCGCTTGGACGCTTTGCTCAGACTCTCTACACTGGCAGCAAGTGGGGCATCATCCGGGGCTTTTGGTACGGTTTCGACAATGGGTTTGCGATCTTCATGCTTTCCATTGTTCTCCACATGCTCTTTCACTCTCTTGTGTTTTGCCCCCTCAGCCGACTCAATATCGCCTTTTTCGCGTTTTCTTTTGGACATGTTTATAGTGCTATTCCTATTTGGTGGAGGAGCATTGATAGGGTACAGGTCCTTCAGCAGGGATAGGGTACAACAGGATCGTCCTGACCGTCAATGGCATGGTCTGTGGAAATTGATAAGGCTCAATAATATTGAACTCCAACGGCGATAGGGCTCAAGGAAATTTGTGGTTAGCGCGGAATCTGTTCCGCGTGGGAATCCCGCTTCTGGAAATGTTCGACATCAATCCTAAGTCGCAACGCTGATTTCTTACCCACTACCATTCAGCCTCGCCCTCGACAAAAGGCACACCATCGATTCATATTATACCTCGTGCATCGTTACAAGTGCCCACAGAGCAAACCATTCAGCATGATTATCCCGGTGCGGTGTTTCTCTTGCGGCAAGGTGCATCTACTCTTAGCATGAAGGAAACAAATACTAATTTTGGGCGGAAGGTGATTGGGGATCTTTGGGAGAGCTATTTGAGGCTGCTGGATGACGGTGTGGCGGATGGGTAATAATTATACGCTTTGTACGACCTGAGAATTGGTTTTGGCTAAAATAAAACAGCGATGCTATGGATAAACTGGGCTGCAAACGCTACTGCTGCCGGCGCATGCTTATGACACACGTGGACCTGATCGAGAAGCTGCTCAAGTAAGAATATCGCCGACCTGTAGCTCCTTCTAGCTGATCGTGTCAAGGTACAACCCTGCCGAGAGAGATCGATCCAAAGCCCAGATATAAGAAGAGATAGAAAGTTGGGAGCCGGATTGGGTTCTCAGGAACATGTACAGGAACTGCCAAAGCGAAGAAATCATGATACCAGGCGTTATGCAATTTAGGACCGGCCCTTTAACAATTTAGATGGGCTTGAGCGTATGCAGTTCATCATTCGTTACGCTGATCTAAAATCTAGATGCTACACTCCTCTCGTCAATCCAAGTTTCAGACTCTAGCTGACACTAAAATCACCCGCCCAAGTTCCATCGCACATGCTATCACCCGCCATGTTCTCTAGCTCATCCACGACGTCTTTCTTGCTCCCGCCGACTTTGACCTTGATGTTGGCCATACCCGTTGTTCTCCATTCCTTGTACTCGAGAGGGGCCTTTCCCTTGGTCGGCTCGATAAAGAAATGGTTGTATGCATGTCTACCTTCCAGGTTCTGTTTGGTGAACGCCAAGGTAGCCCCCCGGAAGCTGAGACTGCCGGGAGTAGAGGGAAGGTCAATCCGCCGTGGAGTCGCATTCGACTCCACGAGTGCCTTCCATGTGTTGCCTTCCATGTGTTGCCTTCCATGTGTTGCCTTGGGTTATTGCGTGGGCAACGCCTTTGAAAATTTTGTAATTCATCTTCGAAGGATCTCTGTTTTCCTATGTTCCACGTCGGTCAGTAGGCTTGCGGGGCAATTGAGGCTTCTTCACTCACCTAGGGAGTTGGGTTGTCTAGACAGCGATGCTTTTGGGGTATCGAGAAGGAACGTGCAAGTTGAAAAGTTTACTCTTACTGGTTTGGAGTGGTAGAAAGTCTTTGTCGATTGGTAAGAGGTCGAACTCCGAAAGCATGAATTTATACCCATCCTGAGATGAGTGAAGATAACGCTGGTATATAAGACAATGTGTTATATAAAGTCACGACAATGTGTGACATATCAATGAATAACTGGTATGTTATTAAGCCTGTCCTCGCTGTTCCTAATTTCTAACACTCTCAGAATTCGTGACAGTGTTTTCACTATTTACGTTGAGAGCTTGACAATGCTCTGTTTGCTCTCGCACAAATTTTCATTGTTATAGTATTTGACGGAGTGCAAGCATGCAAAAAACCCCGAAACCAAATGAACAACAGAGCCATAGAGACAAGGGGGTACGATCGGAACAAATCAGTGGCTTGGGCTCACTCAAACTTGAGTGACACACTGTCTTTCTTCCAGGGGAAACTAGCGTTGCAATCTGGTCTCCGCTCGCAGCTTATCATCCCTCAGCGGAGGGCGTGGCAGAATCGTCTTTGCACATGACCTCTTTACCTGCAACCTCCAACGAAGCCTCCACTTCCTCCCTGATCCCACCAACTCGCACTTTCACAGTCGTGATGACCGGCCATCTCTCCACTCCCTAAAGGACAAAATATCCGCCGTCGCTTGGAAATGATTGTACCTCTCATTCTCTTCCGACGTCTGTTTCGCAAATCTCATCTCAGGGCCCTGGAAGTGGAGATTTCCTGGAGCGGAGGGGAGATCGACGCGGCCCTTGGGGGGGGGTTTGCTCGCACGAGTCTGCTCCATGCGTTGTCTTGGATTATGGCTGCCGCTATGCCTTTGAAGGCTTTTTCCATTCGTGAGAGAGTGGTGTGGAAAGGTTGGTTTTCTCGGTTGTTGTTTTTGATACGAAGAGATGATGGCAATACCTGTTGACTTAGGGAATATCAGATGGGCTATATAGGCCTGGGGGACAAAGCAGACGCTTGGAATACGGTGGAAACATCTCCTATCGCATATTCATGTTGCTTCTTGGTTTTTTGCTTTCTAAAATACCGTTACAGTCCGGAATCTTGGCCACTGTAACCATTTGATATTTGAATGAATGAATTTAGGTCCTGAGAAGAAGCTAATATAGAAATTGGTTCGTCCCTCGTCTAGTTATCTCGCTGAATTTTCCTCGTGCTTCAAACAATTCATGTGCAGCTTTCAGCCGCCCACCTAGGAAACCAGCATATTCGGTAATGAACTTCAGCCTATGTATTCGGCATAGTTCATCCACTCAGCATCAGTTTCCAATGCTTTTAAGTCGCTTTCTCTTAACGCGATCGCCAAATCAATATTTCCATGTGGATCCTTCGGCATAAGATATGCCAACCCTTCGCAGGGCGTGAGCTTCGGTCTCCTGACAAATTCGGGCATTCCAAGCAGTGGCCCAAATCCTCCTTCAGGGTAAACAGGTAAATCAGCCCAAGAGGAGACTACGAAATCCCGCTCAGGATGCTTTACATCATACCCTATCGTCCGCTTATCGGGCTCATTGCGAAGTAATGTCGCGAGGCTGCGGATAAAGAAATCGTTAATTTGAAGCGTAACTCTGCGGATCAGGAGGGTGATGGCTGAGATCGACATTTCCTCTATCAGAGCCTTGATGGGTAAATAAATGGAGGCGCACTGCACCGTGTTGCCGAGGAAGGCGTCGGGAATTGGTGGCCTGAGAAAACGACGCCCGTTCACCGCTCGCAAGAGGGTGGTATTGTCGGTTATATTGAGGTGCGAAGAGCGAGCTTTGGTGATGGCTTTCCAGAGGAGAGCTGAGACGGCGTCGTTAGTTGTTATCCATGAATCTGGTGGACACTCTTTGGAGGCATCTGCTTTGAGATTGGCGAGCTTTGGGGCTGGGAAGCGGAAGTAGGTCCACAGCATAGGAGGGCTTTGGCTGTGCTGCTCAGGTTGTTTAACCTTTTTGGGGTCTATGCGAAGGTCCAGGTGTTCCAAAGGTGTCTCTTCCGGCTTCAAGGGAGGAATGTATTTTCCGCGGTCGAGGTAAGCAGCCCGAATGTCGGCTTCAAAGATGCTTTCCCCTCTGCAAGATATTGCAAACATTCGTATTATCTGTCCTAGACCATTACCATCCACGATGTTGTGCATACCTGCAAAGCATAGGAAGAGACCGCCACGGACAAAGTTGGCTTGGATAACCAAAACAGGGCAAGTATCGGCGTCAGTAGGGTGATCTGGAAGGCCCTTCTCTGGCGATAGAAGGCTTCCATCTAGCATGGCCGAGGGGGCTCTAGCTTTGCTGATTTCATGGTAGGCCGGGAAGTCGCTGGAAAGGTGCTTGATCCGTAACAAAGAACCATTGGGATGCTCGTAAGGTACAACATGACACAGACCCGATTTGAATTGCTCGCCCGGCTGGTCCGGGTCATATTTGACTTGGCCTGTGAGAAAAGGAATTGCTCTCGTAAGGCTTTGGCATGCTGATTCGAGGATCGATATCGCCTTGGAGCAATCAACATTTTCCTCAACGGGAAAGCAGAGCATCATGATGGTATAAGTTCTCAGGAAGGCCATTGGATCAAAAGGTCCAAGCTGTTCCATAGTTGAAGGATGTCCCATCTCGACTCCGGATTTTTTTTGGGTGGGTTTGCGCTGAAGGCGAATGACCACAGATTTCAATAGAATAAATAGGCTTGCTATGGCGCAGCAAGAAGAATAGGGTAGGGATCAAAAGCTTCTCATCGCATAGAAATGAATCTCATGACTCACACAGCCAATGAATCCCTCTCCTACCGCTTACCATCTAGGTACTTTAGTTACTTTGCTTCTCAGATCTCAGATGCATGCTTACCTCATCGCATCAAAGCCTTGCATCGACATCTCACAGCTTGTGATTGAAACGTATTCTAGCAGTATCAATCGCAAACTCATACTGAACAAGCAGAAAACTACGATGAAACAACATGCTGAAGTAACTTAGGGTTGAAACCCTTGTCGTTCAGATTGACTACAGTCATTTTGTGTAGACTGTCACTTGACATACTTCTCTTGAACATCGATCATGTCAGAAGCGTAATCCTTGTTAAACAGCTGAATGACCTCGACAGTTCAAATTTGATCCAGTCTCTATTCGATTAATCATGTGCTTTCTCTGTAGAAATCTATAAAGGATTCTCTTCACTACTTCTGGTCAGATCAAGGCAGAATGAAATTTCAGTTGAGGTGAAATCATCAGATAACTCGTCTCACCTGTTCGACTGTGCGCCTAAGGGTTCAGGGAACCGCACCGGTTTTAGAAGTGATTTCTAGTTCTTGGAATCTATGGCTGAGAGCTAATAACAGCGCGACCGACACTGCATGGAGCTTGGTCCAATCATCACTCTGCACTCTCAACTGCTTTTACAGAGAGTGCTACTCAAAAGAAAGCCGAAGGTCCTTGATGAACAAAGAAAAAGAACGTAATGTACAGCATGGCCAAGGGCAAAGCGTATCATGCTTTCTTGACTGCTCCCTGGATGTATTCGATGGATCAGATGAATCTATCGTAGTGTGTAGAGGTTGGAAGTACAACATAAATACTCGAGCGATAGGCACTGATAAGAAGAGCCTGATACAGTAAGAGAGTTCAGCATTGCTTGCAACTAGACAGAAAAAAAAGTTAGTCGAGGCCACTTCGACAAGCGAAACATCCTTTCTCTACACCTCTTCGTGATACCGGCAAACTGTAGCACTGCAAGCGACGTGCTGTCTCCTTACCAAGAATAAGGCCCGATGCTTGCTGTGGTGCCCTGAAACTTCCATTCTCAACGATATGAATCTTCCAACCCTTTTGTTCTTTACATCGTGACCATCGCGTCCTTCCACTCCTCTACACATCTGGTCACATCCCCAAGGCTCTTCTTGCACTTTGCATACGCCACCTCAGCCTGACGAGCCGCCTGCTTCGCTTCTTCCATTGCTTTCTCCGCATCACGAGCCTGTGTGACAGCATCCACCATGATCGTGCCCAGTTCCAACAAACGCCGTTGCTTAGGGGTTGACCGCTCTGTACGAGCCGAGTCGAGGATCTGCATTGCCAGTGTGGTGGTTTTGGAAACCTCGGATGGTATAGGTGAGGCAAACGATGGGGTTGGTGGATTTTTCATGCCATCGTTCGCAGCTGCTACTGCTTTGGCGCGATTCATGGAAGCTAAGGTCGGGCGATGCATCGGGTGAACTTCAGAAATTGATGGAAACGGGCTTCCATTAGAGGTAACGCGGACTTGCTTGCCCTTTCTATTTGATCTCAAGGAGGATGGCTCGGTGTTTTCAGAAGAACGCTTGTTAAACAGGCCTCGGAAATTGGAGAGCATGCCCTTTGATAGCGATCCCTGAGATTTGTTGGATTCGCGGGCTGTCGAAGCACGCTTCATCGTTGGGTTGGTCGTATCGATTTGAGACGAAGCGAGACCTCCAAGACTACCAAGATTGTTCTGGCGTGTGTTGAACTTCGCGGCCGTGCCTGGGTCTATGTCATCTATTCCTAGAAAAGTCCGAGAAATTCTGTTCGTTCTACTCAGGGGAGATAGTGGAGAAACCTTTGCAGAGCCATCAGTCGTATAGTCAGGATGAGCTGTGTGGGAAGAGCTCCTTGGTGGGAAGCTGCCGGAACTGAAGTTTTGTGCAGCATGTCCAACCTGATCTGGGGTCGCTGGCAGGTCTAATGTTTCATCGATCTTGTTAGGCAGCTCAGAAGAACCACAAGACAGGTCACGAGCTTGGCCGTAAGGTTGTCTCGCTATAGGCTTCTCGTAATTTGCCTTGATACCTTTGCCGAGATGCTCCTGGAGAGTGATTGGCAGATAACCGGAAGTAACGGGCGTCGAGTCGCTGTATGCAGTACTGCTATCAGGATTTGGCATTGGGAATATCCAAGGTTCGTCCTCGGCAATTCTGACGTGCTCATCGTTACATGTCTGAGTTACAACTAAGTCCGTGGCGTCTGCGCCAGCCACACTATCGTCCAAGCCCTCAGTTGCGTCGAAGAATGGATCGTCTCCGCCAGATGAGCCGGTATTGTTATGACTGCTTTTGGGCGTCTGCGCCATAGAATGCTTCTTCGCGTGACTGTTCGGCAGGAGGAAGCTGACATCAATACTTCTGGCCTTCTTCTCCCTAGAGTTGATATCAAACAGGCTTTTGCGCGAGGTAGACAGTGGGAAGCCTTGGCTTGAGGATGGACGTTGCACTGGTGTATTTAGTGATGCGCTCGACACTTTGTCTTTTGCCTTTACCAGCTCGCTGGCCACAGCGGCACGCCGAATTTCTTTGCTCCTATACTTGCTCGATTTTGGCTGATTCTCTTTGTCCGGTCCAGTACCCATAATCAGCCTATCCGCTGATGGCGAGATCCTCAGAGTGGGGCCATGTTCTGGCGAAGTCATAGAGAGTCGCTTGATCTCATAATTTTGCCTTGGGGACTCTTTGATCGACTGGAGAGCTACCGAATGATGAGTACTCTTATCTTCGTAGATGCTGAATTCGTCGCGGAAGACCTTCTTAGGCTGAGCAAATTCTTTCTCCTTAGATTCATCTTTTGAGTTCTTGATAGGATTAGATGTATGGCGAAGTACTGGAATCGAGCTACGCCTCTCTCCAATGATCTGGGACTTCTCACTATCAACCGTCACTGCCACGGGTAATTCGTGTGTTGCATGTGGAACGTCTGGCACGGAGCGAGCGGGTGGCTTAGGTGCAAACAACGGGCTCGAAGCTCTGGATTCACTCCGGAGGCTGCCACGACTACTTGGACGACGATGGGTTGGGCGCCGGCTGCCAGCGACAAACTGTGCAGGAGCCCGGTTGCCGCACAAAGAGTCTTTAGACGACTTCGATGCAGGAGGACGAGCATTAGAAGGACTGACTGAGCGATAAATAGGACCTTTGGAAGCACGCAAGCTACCTTCGCTATCTTGAGTAAATGGTTCTTTTACGTTGGTAAAGTCAGTGAAGCCCATGATTTTGCTCCTTCCGGTTGGATCCTTGATCAATTTGCCAGCTGAAAGGCGAGCACGAAGAGATGACGTCCGGGTCTGGCGTGGTTGGTTGGTTGGCTTTGACTCCTCGGCCGATTTCTCAACAGCTGCAGCACCTGCTGAACGGTCAGGAACATACGTTCCCAATGTATTCGGCTTTACTAGCTGAGCTGGTGCAGTGTCCCGGTTCTCTGTCTTCTGATCCGGATTCACGGCAGGGTTTCCCGTATCGTTTACGTCAACACTAGTGTTGAATAGGTTGGGTGCATTTGTAGAAGCAACTTCCTTGCGTTCGACCTTCGGCATTGACGAAGCTTTCATTGTGGACCCTTCTGGCTTCGATATTGGGTGGTAGGCTGCACTAGGCAAGACCGGGTATCGTTCCCCTTGACGGTGTGTTAACTTTGGGGATCCCCTACTGCTATCCTGGTGATTCAGTTGGCGGAGCGTATCGGGCGTCGTAGGTTTCTCTGGGAACAGGACTGGCCATTCCTCCTCATCGTGAGGCATACCCGGTGGGGAACGGCGTAAAGGTTTCTCGCTTGCATCGATAAGGCTTCGAGCTTCTTTGGTTGGACTGGCTTTGACCATTTGAGCGATTGGAGGGCTGGGAAGGGGCTTGTCAGCTATGGTGGTGTTTGAAGCTTGGGCCGAACTCGAAAATGGAGAGTCTGGAAGCTGCCCGCAAGAATGTATAGCCAGCTGGTCGTCAAATTAGTGTTGATCCTCGTTAAGACACTTACTCGACAAAACAAATCATCACGTACCTTATCTGGAAAGGTAAGTGCCGAAGGAGTCTTAGGATGCTTCAAATTGCCTTCCTTTCCGGATCGGGGCGTGGGGTCTCCTGTACGATTAATACCTACCCGCTTCGCAGCTGATACCATCCAGCCGCTACCCTTGCTAGACGTGAGCGACGACGGGGTCGGAGTAGTATCGTAGGCTTTCTTGGATGATGGAATGCTTTGTTTGGAAGAGGAAACTGTCGGTGTCATGAAGTGAGGCGATTTGGATTTACCGAGGTTTTCGCTTGATGCTGGTGACTTTAGGGCTTGCGAAGCCATCATGTCAACCGATTGACGCTTGATGGCATTATTTGCCTTGGCCGTGATATCGGTCAGTGTACCCATTTTGGTCGAAGGAGGGTTAGACACGTAAATGTGCTCCGAAGACGTAAGTGTTCTTGGGAATTAGAGGGCACTGTTTCGAGTACTTGATCTTTTGAGTACAGAAGCTCTTTAAAGGAATGTAATGAAGGCTATTGCTGCCAGTCAGGCAACAGTGTCCATGATGAGGAACATCGACGGCTTAACCTGAATGTTGTGAAGCTGGTTGGAGAGAGAGACATGAAAAATAAACAAAGGGGAAATTCTATAAACAGACGCGCCCTACGCCTACCAACGATCGATGATGAAGAATACCCAAGGCTCGGAAGGGTATCGAACTGTGATTGGTTGTGGCTTATGGACATATAACACAATCCGCACTCACGGCACCCTAAACATGCATGCAATCACCGAACTCTTGTACTTTCCAACGTGTTTCCAGAGTCGAACAGCAACCAGCAACCACATTTCATGAATGGTTACTCAGTTCCATGTCTGCTAGCACATCAGCCAAGAATACAATATGCCATCACTAAGTAAACCATGGATCTATCTCCTCTCTCTTTCACTTATGAACAATATCATGAGATTGTAAGGAGAAGGTTAGAATGCCAATAGACAGCTGCCATTGCAAGGATATTGCAACTTAGCTTGTTAGCCCCAATCCCAGCCCATAAAAGCAAACAATATCCCCAAGATGGAAGATTGTCTTGAATCACGCATCAGGATCGATTCAGGAATCCTCATCAGCCGCTCCCCATCACAAAATCATCCCCTTCCCCAACTCTGTCTAATTTTCTCTTCTCGCCACCTGTAAGCCCGCCCTCTTCATTGTCGTCGCCAAATTCCACGACCTCCCACTCCACCTTCGTTTTGCCATCTGCGCTAGTATGTCCCCCTCTCCTTCTCTTCATCCTGCCCAGTTCGCTGCCTTCGATCATCTCCTCAAACCACGGCGTGCCCCTTATTTCCCTACCATGACCTGTCCTTGTAATGTTGGTGTTTTCATCTGCTTCTCTATTCCCTGACAAGAAACCTGCGGTCTCCAAAGCCTCCACACTCTCAGTTCTCAGGCTGCCCAGACTAACATAAACCCATTCGGCCTCCTCTATGGGGTCTTCGCTCCAGTATGTTAATGGAGTACCGCAGAAGCCACAGAAGTGCCGCTTGGTACGAGGCGCGTGTTGCGGGGTGAACACCCGGCGGATTGTATTATGTGTCTCATCAGGGTAGCATGCGTGAGTGGTACTGCGTATGTGCGAGAGTGGGATGCGTAGGGTAGGCGCTCGACCTACACTATTCGTTAATAATAAGGAAGGAAATGATGGTGGAACTACCTATTTACCAGACGCAGCTTCGTCATGGAGGACCAGTTGTAAGGAGTCGTTGGCCAGTAATGGGGTGAAAATCAGATACTGGTTTCGTCCGCAGGAGCAACCTCCTTGGAGCGGAGATTCTTGGGTCATTGTATGTTGTTGCGATGCAAGAAGCCAAGTTATGGATGTACGCTTTATCTTTCATCAACTGAGCTTTGGATGGATCACGGTAAGTCAAGTGAGGTGCATCTGATGAGGAAAGACGGTGACGTTCGAAAGGCGAGTGAAGGGCAACCCTCGTCCCGCATTTTCTGCGCAGCTAGATATCATCAAGTCTCCGCGACAAAATCACAGTTGGTCCTCTCGTTGTAATACGTTGAATTTAAGGGTTATATCGAATTGTTCCAGACTCATTCTAAGACGTGGTGATGAGACTAGTCTCGGAAGACATTTCGGGATAGATACGGTAGCATTCCTGCGTACGGAATAGATACTACGGGCTACGTGATCTGACTGTTTGCCAACCAAATCTCAAATGGTACTGTTCTCATGTGGTACATGATTGGCGAGAAACCAAGCTGGGAACAAGCGATGGTCCTAAATGTGCTCCCAGTGTTCGTAAGGTACTTCGCTATGGGGGTTCTTTTACCAGCAATGCTTTAACAGAGGTATGAAAGATATAGCAAGGAGCCCCCAAGACCATAGACCGAAATGCACTTCTGCGATCGTCTGAACTACTACTATTGTACCAAAGCGCAGAAAATTTCAAGCAGCGGACTGGTTCCGCGCTGCCCCACCGAACTCCTAGTGGACAGGAGCTCACATTCAGGAATCGCTTATTGCATTTCCTCTCTTTGGATTTTCGTCTCACATCTCGTCAAACATTCCGAACCGCTGAGAAGGTCAGCATGGCGCAGAGCTACAAGGCTCTGAAGGAGGGTTTTGTCTCTAATCTGTCAGGAGGAGAAGTTTCAGAGGTCAACTATGTGACAGCTGTAGCTCCAGTACGTTCGATTGGAATTTTGTCTTTGCTAGAGCTGATAGGAAAATCTCTCTAGGCAGCCGTTCTTCTTTGGTCAACTCTTCAAAGCCGTCAAGGGCTTTTCTTCAACTATGGCCCAGCAGCATTCGTGACCGACTTTCTCCTCAACGTCGGAGCAATTCTCCTTGCAACGACATTGTATTCTTCAAACCCAATACTTCTCAACATTTCCCTCATAATACCCGCCTGCTTGCTTTACATGCTTCCTACAGCGTCCGCTCGCCAAAAGATGTCCTCAAAGCCAGACAGTAAAGTGACAGGGCAAGACCAACCAGATCCCCTACCAGTCCGGCCTTTTATCACGTCATATAGAGGAACCATGATTGTTATTACTTGCTTAGCAATCCTGGCGGTTGATTTCAGAATCTTCCCAAGACGCTTCGCTAAAGTCGAGAATTGGGGTACCTCATTGATGGATATGGGAGTAGGGTCTTTTGTGTTCTCTTCCGGGGTCGTTTCAGTTAGGCCAATCCTGAAAGATCGGCTTGCAGGCAGAACACCGTCTTTAGGGCTACAGCTGTACGCAACAGCGCGGCACTCTGTGCCGTTACTCGTTCTTGGCTTTATCAGACTATATAGCGTCAAAGGTCTGGATTACGCAGAGCACGTAACAGAGTATGGAGTGCACTGGAACTTCTTCTTCACTCTTGCTCTTTTACCGCCATCAGTGGCACTGTTCCAGTCATTGAATTCGTTGGTACCCTCAATTGCACTACTTGCGCTACTTCTCAGCATGGTTTATCAAGCATTACTCGAGTATACCGGCCTCAAAGCGTACATTCTTGCGGCACCACGCACCAACCTACTGAGTATGAATCGTGAGGGTCTATTCTCGTTCCTTGGATATCTGGCCATATTCTTGGCAGGCCAATCGGCAGGCTTCAATATACTTCCACGCAATTCAATCGGAAGTACTAGTAAAAGTGACCCTTTCAAACAGAGAAAGCAGCTGCTCGGTCGCTTAATTCTTTGGTCAACGGGCTGGAGTTTGCTATATTTTCTTGCTACATCATATAATTACGGCCTTCATCTCAGAGTGTCCCGCCGTCTTGCAAACCTTCCTTACGTACTTTGGGTGTCGGCATTCAATTGCGCACAAATCACATGTTTCTGTGTTATAGAAACCTTGGTATTTCCCCAAGTCTATAAGGCTACTCACCGCACATCGGAAAGAAAAGAGTGCGATAGGGCGACCAGTAAAGTGTTGAAGGCTTTTAACAGGAATGGGTTAGCTATATTTCTACTGGCGAACTTACTCACAGGTCTAGTCAACATGACTCTAAATACTCTCAGTATGGGCCGAGAAGAAGCTATGAGTATATTGTTAGGGTATGCCTCAATTTTGACCGTCGTCGCTGTCAGTCTGGATTACATGGATCTTTCTATCAAGTTGTGATAGAGTTGTGATCAAACTCTCGTGTTCTCTACTGTCTGCATAGGCCACTAAGGTAGGTCGCCATCTTGCAAGCGACATACACGAACTTTGACCTTGGCAGCGGCCAAGAACAGAAAGTGACACAGCAACAGCTCTGTGGGTCAAGGTTAAGCAGAAAATCCTATTCTCCGGAGACGCATATACCAGATGAAATCTGAAAGAAGAGTGCTATACATCAAATTCCGTCCACTTCCGGTACAAGTTGTAGATACCGACTTCTTTGACCATCACTGCTAGTTCCGACACTCGAGATTGTGCTAGCGCTGCTAGACCTGCGTCTGGCTATGGCGGCTTTAATGTCATCTGCGGTGGGCATTGCGTCTTCGATGTGTGTGCAACGGTCCGAGTCTTTGAGTGGCCGTGGTTTGGGCATCACATATGTTGTGGCAGGAAGAAGTTCGAGGAATTGAGTGGACGGAGCTCTGCCGGATAGAGTATGGGAGGATGAGGTCATGTTGAAAAGCAATCCGTAGTGACAAGTGGTTGACTAGGGGAATGGCAGCGCTTGTGACAACGAAAGGCTTTCTTGCAGGCCTGGAGTTCTATTGCGAGGGAGATGCTTTAAAAGTGTATCACATGTGTAGAGTAAAGAGCATGCAAGGACGAGCGGATCTTATATGCATACTTGAGACGCTACGTCCAACTGTTGCTTGGTGGTATTGTGGTCAAGAAGTGGCTGTGACCTGTTTCGGTTTGGTCTTAGCCCAGTACTGGTAGGTATGTCAAACAAAGGATTTAGGAAGACAGGAGTTGTTTGGGAGAAAGTGTATGGGGTAGATGGCCTTGTTGCGGATCAAGGGAACAGGGAGCAAAGTTTCGCGTGGAAGGAAGTCGTAGACAGCATCGCATAATGCCAACGACGATGGGGCGCAGTATCGCTATCTTAAGCTATCCAAGGAAGTAGATATACCGCAGCACCATCCATAGAGGGGCGGTATCAGCCAGGAAGTGCGGCAAACGTTTCGATGCTGAGTTGGTGACTCGTAGTGGTGCTCAAGATCTGGCCCACGTCTTTGATACAAGGATGCGTTATCCCGCACCTCCACGATTCATGGAGGAACGGTTCCACAATACCAACGTCCGCTGTGCCTTTGAGTTGCGATCCTCCTGTTGAGTCGTATATAGGTGTCATCTTAAGAATGTGTCGCCGTTGGAGTTTGGACCAGTGACAAACCGGTGAAGCTGCAACGCAATGCAGCCACCATCTCACAGAATACGATCACGGTACACAGCATACCCGTAGCCGTTTGCGATGACGGGCACGTAGGAATACGACATTCGGAAATCTGCTTTATCTCTACCGGTTCCTCAGGTTCTGCAGCCCTTCCATGTGCCCAGATCTCCAGGTCTCCGTGGCCAGCCTGGAGCCAGGCACCAGGATAGCGACATCAAAGGCTTCAACGTCTTGCAAGTAGGCTATCAAGTAATTAGCCTCAAAGTCACAAGACTTCACATTGATGCGTGTTCTTGCGCAGATCTGATCCTAGACCGACGCCAGCAATTGATATTCGAAAAGCTACAGGGAATGCAGTAAGGCTTCCAGGCTAGCTGCCCTGCCGTGGACCTCATCCATTCAGCAACAACAGTCTATACACGAATCACAGCAATCAGGAGTTCATTGCGGAAGATATCGAGCGCCAAATTCTCTCACACTACTGAGCCCTTTTGAGATTAGCTTGCACCAACGGTCTGCAGGTTCGCGGGCCCCCGAAGTCAAAGATTCAACATGGCAAACGCAGATTGCTCCTGCGGCTCACTGCTATTCGTCCGAAGCAGCCGCCTCCAGAGTGACACAGCTGTCTTGACTCTTGATGTTGGCACGACTCGGCCGAGGACACAGCGTCCTCTAAAGCATCGACACGGCACTGTCAAAGCCTTGTTGGACCTCATAGGCAACGGTCATGACAGCAAACAAATTCAATGGGACGGTAACGACATGTCTGTCCTGACCGCTCAGGCTCAAGGAAAGCTGTTGCCCAGAGATGGCGCTTGCATTGGGAGCGGCCAATGGGGTTGACCGGTCGCTCTCTTTGACCTCCTGCAATAGCCCCCTCGATCTCGTTCAGCAGCACCTATCAAGCCCAACAAACGCCTTGTTCTTCAGATAACTGTAGGTACCTTTGGGGGTACTTCTCTAGGTAGACTACAGTACGTCAAGTCCATCCTTACTCCCCCCCCGCAGAAGCCTACTCTAGCGAGACGCAAGGACATCCCTGCCGTGCCCTACCTTACCTACAGATTATGATCCTCCCGACCCATCAAATCACATTGACCGAACACAAAAGTCTCTCTACTTACCTCTGTACTTCTCATTCCCGTGTTACTATATTATAACCGGTCCATATTTCTCCAGGAATTTCTTCGTCACACCATTTCAGATCTTTCTATCCTTTCAACTATGTCTGCGGCCGCTTGTTGACTGAGTGTGATTAGACCCTTTGTACCACCTACAGAATTGCATTAATCCTGTGAGACATCTATTGTGATCTAACACATGTTAAACCCTTCCTCTGCTTCTTTTAATACGGCCTCTTGCAGTACAACGTCTCATTGCTGGCCCGCTCTTTTCATGTTCGTGTTGCGAGACGTAAATCGCTTGAACAGCAGTGAGCCGTCTGACCGGGTCATGTCGCCACTGGTTATATAAACTTCGAATCCGTTACCTTGATTCAAGAGTGGATCTAGTTTTTCGACTTTCTCTTTCCCTAGCATCCAACGGAGAAGTAAGTTTCTATTCATTGCGCCGAGCCCACAAGTTAATGGCTGACGTCTTTTTGCTTTAGGTTAGTCTAAGCTCAAGAGCTTCCCAACAATATCTTTCCAATCCCAACCCTGGGAACTGAAAGCCAACATGTGTATTAAAGTTGTACATAAGTACAGCTGCGGGCACCGTCTTGTCGAGACTGCGAATTGCGCCAATTGCAAAGCTGGTGGATGCAAGGGAACAAGCGAGAAGGTCGTCACTCATGCGGAAAAATGCGATAAGTGTGGAGGATAGTTAGTCATTTTCTAATGCTCAACGGTTTTAACTCTCAGCTTACCAAGGTTGTGCAGATCCACCTTATAGCTCCTCTGGCATTGGCTTATGATACCCGAAATCGATATGAAACCAACAATTTACCGCTACTTTGACAACGAAACGATTGACGAGTCTTTACGAGCATGGACGATTGAGCATCGCAAGCATGATAGGCGCTGGGGTTACGATACCGTTCGATCATCTGGGTGGACCTGGGTCAAGAGAAGCATGGGCAGAAGTACTTCTACATCTCTGGCGGGGACCTAAATCCTTTTATTACATCCACCATACGCGAGTATTTTTGTCTCGAAAGCGGCCTTCCTCTTACATAATTTATGCAATCAACATGATAAGCGTTTCCACACCTACCATAGGCGCTGTGGCTCTACACCTCAACAAGCGCCATAGGTGGGATGCGGTGGATGCCTACGGAGAAATTCTCAAGAAACCCTAACGCATGTCCATGTACAATGCCACTCTTTATGCATGGCCAACGGAGTTCCTGCCCGTTACGGTCACACCCGCTCGGCAATGGTCGAATAGATAGATCAGATGTCACAAGATCCCTACGGATGCATGCAGAATGAAGCTTGGGCTTATGCAGCCTGGTCGGCCAATCGGCTCCGTAGCCTACGGCAGCATACTACGGCTCACGTTCTGATATGCCATTGTGCTCGATCAATCGCTGTGAGGCGCACGTCTAGTCTAGCCAGAAGATTGAGATGTACCCCTACGAAGAGGACTACTGCGGAAGAGCTCGTACGACGCAAGAGACATGTCCCTGATGATAGGGGACACAACATAGCGGGAACTTGCGGCGGTTCTCGGTCCCTCCCGAGACGATCCATGGCATCCGGTCCATCTGCGGTGCGAATCGAAGCCGCAATAGTGGTCAAAGCTCGGATTGTATGACGAGTATACTGTCTTGACCGAAGAAGCGACCTCACATCGCTTCCTCGCAGGCTGCCGCGGCTATTTCAAGAGAATCGTGGGCTGCAGAAATCCTTGACCGCTTGTTTTTCCTGCATGGGGTTCACAATCACACCCACAACACTGACCGACTTCTTTACCCGGACCATCCGAGAGATGCAATGGCTGCCAGGCGATGCACCCCCACACACTTTCAATACGCTACCAAATAAGGGATCAAGGCTAAAAAACTTATGGCAATCTGAATCAATTGAAGATGCGATTGTGGTGAATAGAATAGAGAATATTTATGAGAGCATAGGAGTATACAATGCTGCTACATCCGAACACATGTGTAATGTTGATTGAACAAGATTTGTACTTTTCCAAAATATTCATCACAGCTGTCTCAAAAATAGTTGCGAGCAGTTGATATCACGGAGTTTAGCGGGATTAATAACCTCAGCCTTATCCAAAGTAGAATTCAACTGATCGGGTACTCGTACAACAACAAAACCTAAAGATGTAATGTCAATAGACATTGACTGGGAGACACTCACAACAGGCCCAGAGGGCCAAGAGTTTGCTGATTCTATCAAAGAATTTGTTCATGACAAATTTCAGCAGGTCGAACTCCCACGTTTCATTCGTTCAGTCCAGGTTCATTCCTTCGATTTCGGAAAAGAATGTCCTGTGGTCGAGCTGAAGGATATTTGTGATCCTTTACCAGAATTCTACGAGAATGATGACGAAGAGGAAGATGACATCGGTCATCCAGGAGATTCTGGGCGGAACCCCCGTGACACTCAACGACCCAGCATTGGTTTGTCCACCCAGTCAGCTTCAATGTCGAATACAAAACGCCCGCCCTTCGTGAACACCCGGCTTCCAGGTCTACGTCTCAGTAATCTCCCTCATGCGGAGCACATTACGACTCCGTTCCTCTCTCGGTCCAACACTCCAGGCATCCCCGGCGGCACCTCGAACCTAAGCTACTTCCACCTTCCTCTAAGTTCAGGCCTTTCAGGCTCCCAAACACCGCTGGCTGCAGTCGCAGGAGGGCATCCCAACCCCACTGGCTGGCCAGACCATCGGCCTTATTCCCGGCAGCATTCCCCCGTACGACGTGATCCCCATCACCAGGGTTTCTTCTACGCCGATCCCTCCTCACGACCCTCAACCGCCGACTCCTACACTCAGCACGGCCTCCACAGCCAAGAATCCCAAGAAGAAGATCTAACCCCCGAAGAACCCAACCCCAAACGCCACACCCCCAGCCCTTCCGACCTCCAAATCGTCCTCCACATCTCCTACAGCGGCTCCCTCCGCCTCTCCATCACCGCCGAAATCCTACTCGACTATCCTATGCCGAGCTTCGTCGGCATCCCCCTAAAACTCAACATCACAGGCCTCAGCTTCGACGGCGTAGCACTGATTGCGTACTTGCGCAAGCGCGCCCATTTCTGCTTTTTGGGCACCGAGGATGCGCAGACGTTGGTTGGAGTTGGTGAAGGGGACGGAAGGGGGAAGGGGGGCGATAAGTTGGGGGGGTTGTTGAGGGAGATTCGGGTGGAGAGCGAGATTGGGAGAAAGGAGGGAGGGAAGCAGGTACTGAAGAATGTGGGGAAGGTGGAAAAGTTTGTGCTGGAGCAGGTAAGGAGGATTTTTGAGGATGAGTTTGTGTGGCCGAGTTTTTGGACATTTTTAGTGTGAAATGAGCGAAGTCAACCTTGGAAAGCACACCACTCACCATATCTCCACCACACCATCCACCCCCAAACAACCCCCGCAACCCCACCCTTTCTCCACGTCATCCCTTTGCCGCCCCGCTCCCTATCATCTCAAACCGCCCTCTTCCCCGCCCCCACCCACCCCCCTCCAACCCCCACCAATCCGCCCTCAAACCCTCACCAGGAATGTTCTCCCTCCTCCTGACCGCCCTCCCCACCACCATCGGCGTCGCCCAAGGCGTCTCAGCCGCAAAAAAAGAAAAAGAATCCCAAGACTCGGACGACCTGCTGCGCAAATTCACGCTCCGATGCTCAATCGACGATGACGAACTGCAACGGTGTCCCGAGGCGGAGCGGTGGCGGGGCGGCGGGGTTGTGTTAAGGGATGGAAAGGTGCGTCAATACGCCAATATTTCCCGCATGAGGGAAGGAGCCAGTGCGCTCCCCTTCTTGCAGCATAACACAGCCCCTAACCCCCCCCCGCACAACCAGCTCTACATCCACCCCTCCACCTCCACCTCCACCCACCCCCCCGCCCACCCCTTCACCGGCTTCCTAATCTCGTACCCGGACCCCACGCGCCCGACCCCGGCCCCCCTCGGCCTCGTCTCCAGCATCTCCCTCGACCCGCCCGTGCTGAACTGGATCTACGTCGACGCCGTGACGCGGGAGGTGAGGTACGGGAACAGGACGCAGAGCAGGGAGCATGTTGTGGGCAGTTGGGGGCGGGGGAGGGGGTGGTTGGAGCTTGCGGGGGCGGAGGCGAGGGAGAGGTTGGGGGAGGGTGGGGGGGCGGTTGTGGGGGTGGAGGGGGGGGTGAGGTGGGGGGGGGAGGGGGTGAGGGTAAGGTTGGAGAGGGTGTTTTTGGAGGGGGTGGTGGAGGGGAGGGAGGAGGGGGAGGGGGAGGGGGGGAGGGGGCGGACGAAGTTTGAGGGGGGGACGACGATGTTGGAGACGGGTGGTAAGAGGGAATGATGTTTTGGGGGATGTTTTTGGGGGATTTGCCTGTGGATGTATAAACCTTTTAGGAAAGTGCTTGGTCTATCTTATGTGTTTTCACTGCGAGGCCCACGCCCATACAGCCCACCAGCACGCAACTGCCTGCCTCTCCATCCCATGCGCCCAATCATCAAACCCGCTTTCCTCCCCCTGCGCGATTTTTTGGAGTCCTAAACCCTCCATCCTACATTTCAGGTCCTCAATCTCTGGTGCATATGCTTCTCGCAATGGCAGTTCGATCACGACTCTCGCCTCCTTCTGTTGTTTCAAATACTTCCCAATAGCCTGCACCAGCCAGGGTGGATGCTGGGGTGAGTATAGCGGGTCTGCGGCCAGTATGACGTTGTACTTCTCCTCGTCGTCTACGTCCAGGGGTAGATCGGACCAGTCCAGCACGCCAGCACTTGCACTCCCACCGCTATGCTCGAACAATGTTTCGTTTGAGCAAACGTTGGCGAGAAGATTAGGTAAAATATCCGGCAGATCTGTAAGATGAACATGCGCGTGGAACAAAGCCGCAGCGGCAATACCGACGAGGCCGGTGCCGGCGCCGAGTTCGAGGATACGAGGTTTCCGAATGTTAATGTCGTTGGCAGAAATACCTGAGATGGTACATAGGACGGGTAGAGAAGGGAGAAGGTGCAAGAGACGTTTGGCGAGGAGGTAGGACGCTACCCAGGTTTTGTGGCCAAGATTGTCAGCGGTGAGCGAGGGCTCGTGCAGGGTAATTGAGATAGGTGAGTTGGTGGATTTTGATTGTGGTGATGCAGGTCCTGGGATACTGAAGGTCCGTGATGCAGAAGGAATAGCTGTGTCTCGGCGTAAGTAATTAGCGATTGCTGGATATTCTCGACTGAACAGTAGTAGAGGAAGACGTTATCTCACCTGTCCGTCCAGATCTCTCGCTCAATCTCGCGCCAGCAGCTTCCCAGATCTGCTCCTTGATGTTCTCATCTTCTATCCATGCCAGTGGACTAGCTATGATGCCAATTAAATATTTGGGTACACCTTTTTCACCAATTTCCCCACCCTCATGTTCTTGCCAATTTTCTGTAACATCCCACGATGAAGCCTTGATAGCTAGGCGTGCAAGAGTGGATAGTAGCTCTGTAGCTGGTGGGCGAGTGTATAATTGAGGTAGGTCGAGGACTGGACCATGCAGACTTGATTCAGTGTCAGTGTCATATAATCTCGGGCTTAGCTGCAGAAAGGTATACAATCTTACCATGCACAGGTTCCACCTTGAAAGAATGAGAGTTCATCTCGTTCATCCTCGGTAACGCGTTGTTTGTAGAATGTAGATAATTCATATCTGATACCTGCGAGCGCCGATAGTCGGAAGTTTGGCGCGTAGTTCTATCTTCGGCCCGGAAGCTGTCCTACGTGTAGATATTCCGACGAAACCATACCACTTATCCACCACTACCCATCATGATTGCAAGACAAGCCTTTCGATCGGTACTACCGTTTAAGCATGTAAGCCATGCTTTCATGGAATGCCCAGATCATACGGACTAAAGAAACCTCCCCTTGAGCGCCCCGAATATCCGCTATAGCTATGGTTTCACCTGCTAACAGCTCGTCTCTATAGAGTGTCCGTCGCTATGCGACCGAGGGACCTTCCTCTGGTGGGAGTGCCAGATACGGCATTGTAGCTGCTGTCGCCGCAGTAGCTGCGGCTGGTGGCTACTACTACAGCAGTCAAATGGGCGGCGGCACGTCCTTACCTACAGCAGCACCCCAAGACTCAAAGGTCGATTCGGACACACAAAACAAAGGCAAACCCTCAAATTCGGCTTTCCTTGGAGGAGACCAAGGGTGGATTGATTTAAAGCTTGAGAGTGTGGAGGAGCTCAGCCACAACACGAAGAAATTTAGATTTGCCCTACCGAACGAGGATGATATCTCTGGGTTGCATATCGCATCTGCTGTACTTACGAAATACAAGGGACCTGAGATGGAAAAGGTGGGCACATTCCCATCCGTTGTTTCCATTTTGGCTGACACCGCTCAAGCCAGTAATTCGTCCATATACCCCAACGAGCGACGAAGGTTGGTTCTGCTAAACCTTTCTTCCTCATCACGTTGCCATACTTACGCCATGCTAGACGCTCAAGGCCATATTGATTTTATCGTCAAAAAATATGCTGATGGCCCAATGTCATCGCACTTCCATGACATGAATGTGGCGCAGCGTATGGATTTCAAGGGACCGATTCCCAAGTACCCGTGGCAGCCGAATAAGCACGATCACATTTGTCTTATTGCCGGTGGTACTGGGATCACTCCGTAAGTATAGGCTATTCCAATGCAGGCAATGGTGTCTAACATGACTTCAGCATGTATCAGCTGTGCCGCGCAATCTTCAAGAATCCAGCAGACAAGACGAAGGTCACATTAGTCTTTGGAAACGTCACGGAAGAAGACATATTACTAAAACGCGAGTTCGAGGATCTTGAGAACCAATATCCCCAACGGTTTAGGGCCTTCTACTTGTTGGATAAGCCTAGTGAGAGCTGGACTCAAGGCAAAGGCTTCATCAACCAGGAATTACTGAAGACTGTACTCCCAGAACCCAAAGCCGAGAACATCAAGATATTCATATGCGGACCGCCAGGACTTTACAAAGCAATCAGTGGAGCGAAGAAGAGCCCGCAAGATCAAGGAGAGCTTTCGGGAATTCTGAAAGCTTTGGGATACAGTCAAGAGCAAGTGTATAAATTCTAGATTACAACACTGACGGAACTTTGGGCGATGTACGTATAGAAAAATAGAGCATCCATCCAACTTTGAAGCATTGTTACGCTTTGCAAGTTCACTTCAATCTCCTCATGAGACAATTATCTCAGCTCCCTAAATTAGCTGGTTTCGAATATCACATAAACTGTCAACGTTGCTCTTATTGCTTCGTGGCCATTCTCAAGATCTTTTTACTGGTATTGGTGGTTCTTGTCCTTCCCTAGAAAGTACATCATCCGCGTACTTCGTTTAATTGCCGAGAGATAAGGCGAGTCATGGGCACTAAGATTGATAAGCTTTTCGCTGCCGGGTAGAGCCTTGAACGGCAGAGACGGATCTCATCATTGGATCTCATGGACCCACGGTCTTGATGAGCTTGCGACATCACCTCATTATTTGATTTGGTGCTTTCTCTAAAAGCATCTCACTATTATCCAACTAGAAAAATGAGTTTGTTGGGTAGTGTGATCAACCATGGCCGTCTTCTCTCAAGACTACCACGCCTTCGTTTCCCTATGTATACTTCTCATCATTTCATCTTTGCAGAGCAAAACGCCCTGGGAACCGCCACTCCACTGCAATGCAATCTTTCTTACAGTACCGTCGCTTCAAGAAACATGCCACAAGGCAATATGAAAGGGATAGGGAAAAGGCGGAAGCATTGAGACGCGGCAACGACGCACTGGGCCTGACATCTTCAGCCGTCTCGACCACCGCCAAACCCTCACCAGCCACTTCAGACGAGACCATTGATACTCGAGATCCGGAGAGAGCAGAACATTCCAAGGGCGATGAAGTGAACAATGAACCGAAGGGCTTACCGCCCATTGCGGAAGAGGATACGGAAGAAGAAGAGCATCCAGAACCACGTCCTCCGCTAATGAGCAGGGCATCGACTGCTGCAACGCAACGAACTATGGGAACAGCTCTCGGAACGGCATTGACGGGTATCAATGTGAGGAAGCGGACAACTAGGGAAGGTGGGGATAAGGGAACTGTTTTTGTGGTGGGATATGAGGGGGAACAAGACAATATGAATCCGCACAACTGGTCGTTCATAATTAGACTCCGCGCAACGTATGTCGATCCACCGATCACAGAACGGCCTCTGACTCCTTTAGGATTACCATTGCAACCATCGGTTGGGTCGTCGGGTTCGCCTCTAGCATCGACTCCGCCGCACTCCCCCAAGCAGCCAAATACTTTGGAGTCAGCGAAGTGGCCGAATCCCTCGCGACTGGTCTCTTCCTAATTGGTTTCGGAGCAGGCGCTCTGTTTGCCGGCCCTATCTCCGAAACCGTTGGCCGGAATCCCGTTTACATCACCACCCTATCCTTCTACATGATCTTCATCATGGCTTCCGCCCTCGCCCCTAGCATCGGCGCCCAGCTCGTCTTTCGCTTCATGGCAGGTTTCTTTGGATCTTCACCGCTGACCTGTGCCGGAGGCTCCATTTCTGACCTTTGGAGCCCCATGGAGCGCACGTACATGTTTCCTGTCTTTGCCAATGCTGCTTTCATGGGTCCGATCCTTGGCCCGGTCGTCGGAGGTTTCATCGGCGAATCCTCGCTTGTATCGTGGCGATGGACGGAATGGGTTACGTTGATCATCTCCGGCCTTGTCCTCGCGCTCGTAGTGTTCTTCCAACCCGAGACTTACGCCCCCATTCTCTTAAAATGGAAAGCAGCACACCTGCGCGAACTCACCGGAGACGACAGATACCGAGCCGAAGTTGAAATCCGCGTGGAATCCTTCCTCCACCGCCTCCGCATCGCGCTCTACCGCCCCTTCCTCCTCACCTTCAGCGAACCCATCATCATGCTCATCGCCCTCTACCTCACCGTCATCTACATCATCATATTCACCTTTCTAGACGGCTACACCTTCATCTTCACCATCACCTACAGCCTTTCCCAAGGCCTCACCGGCCTCGCCTTCCTCGGCATTGCCCTCGGCCTCTGCTTCGCCACCCTCCTCGTCCCCCTCATCTACACCTGGGCCAAGCGCGACCTCGCCCGCATCAAAGCCGCAGGCGGTCACACCCTGCCCCCCGAATTCCGCCTCTGGTTCGCCATGTTTGGCGCCCCTGCCATTCCGATCTCGCTCTTCTGGATGGGCTGGACCACCGCCCCAGATATCTCGCCATGGTCCCCGCTCGTCGCGTCGGTGCTCTTCGGCTACGGCATCCTATGCGTCTTCATCAGCAGCTACCAGTACATTATCGATAGCTACGAGTTCTTTGCCGCCAGCGCGTTGGCGAGCGTGACGCTGATTCGGTATGTGGCTGCGGGCGCGATGGTGGAGGTGGGGATACCGTTCTATGAGCGGTTGGGCGTGCATTGGACGTTGACGATCCTAGGCACAATTAGTGCGGTGTGTGTTCCCGTGCCGTATCTGTTTTTTGTGTATGGGACGAGGCTGAGAGCGAGGAGTCGGTTTGCTGTTGCTTGAGCGTGGGGGGTCTTCTGGGTCTTTGTCTTTTCGTGCGATTGTGGATAGCGTTTTGGGCCGGGAAGCATCTGGGAGGCGTTGTGTAGCTTCCATACCTACGCTGGGGTATCTCGTTGGAAACCTATATCATATATATACACCCCCGAACTTAGGATTATGAAAAAAAATATCTCCCACCTACGCGAAAGCACCCACTTACGATCGGGGCAACAGGCCCTATATTATCACAGCTTATGCTCTCAGTACAACATGAACCTGCGACTTGATCTTCCAGTCGCGGAGAATGGGCAACAAGCCTGCTCTCTGCCGTAGTAAAGCACGTTGCGCTTGTGAGTGTTGCCAGTGAAACAGGATTTGGAGAGTTGATCCTATCTATGTACAATATCATCGGGGTTGCTAACGTGACGTTTGAATTATATCAGATGTAATGTAGGGCTTTAATAGTGTACGTGTTTTTTTGAACCTGATTTATTAAGGTTATCACTTACGCTCCAAATAGGTTTAGTAGGTAGTTACTCAACTACCTTAGAGTATGGTTTGGCAGCTTTGAAACAGACGAACATCATAAAGAGCTGCTCACCAAAAATCAAGTATCTTTGAGATCGATATGTTTTTCGAAGCTGATTTACATTTGCAACTACGTAGCAAATTTGAAACACCTCGTGGAAGCCTTCATCGTTTGAAGCTCCCTGCTGATGTTCGGATAGAGGCTCAGTCGAAGCTTCACTTCGTTCACCCCCTCGATCTTCTCGACCCAGCCCTCTACCTCTATCTTCGCCCCGCGCCCTATCTCCCCTACTCCTACCCCTCGCTTGTGTTTGCTCTAGCTCTTGCTCAGCCCGTTGTTGCAGATACGCTTCAACGCGTTGGAATTGACTTGGTTCGCGTTAAGTAGAGTTCTCTAGCTGTTGTTCACGGCGTGTACGAGCTGCAGCTGCAGTTGAACCAGCTGATCTATCTCGAGCCCTTGCAGTAGATGAATTTTGCACTGAAAGTAGTGGATCGATGGGTTTCGGAGCTATCTTCGGTTCGTTGTTTGCGCTCACTACCCTAGCTGGTTTGACGAAACGTCAGTGAGAATGCACGTCCTCCAGCTTCAAAATGTAGAGCGTCTCGCTATAAATTCGAGCTTGAATTGACGTGTAGTCTCTTTTGCTCGACAGGACTCGTAGATTTACCACTTCTATCACACTTCAATCAAATTTTATCCTTGATTCCCCGCTTGTTTTTGCTCGAGCGTTTGATATTGAGCGCGTAATCGTGAGCTTCAGCCCATGTATTGGCGGCGGCGATGAGCTCTTCGTGGCTCACATAGAGCTCAGCCACCGGAGGCGGAGGGGGATCCATGGTGGCGATGAGGTAGGGTGGGTGGTGGGTAGGTAAAATAGTTGATTGATGAAGAACGTGTGCGTTAATATTATTGAGCCGCTAACCCTAGTTGAGTAACCGCTAAACCTATCTGGGGGGGAGCTTATATGTACCTTAGTAAACAGAGGGCGTAGATGTAGTAAGTGGGGGGCGTCAATGTAGTAAAAAGAGGTGTACGTTTAGTGATAACCTTGATGATTGCGCCTTGAAGCCGAAAGTTGATGTATGGGCGCGCACCACAGTCATCCAGAGGGTCCCTAACTCAAAGGGGCTTAGGGGAAGTGGTTAACCCGAAGGGGCTTAGCTACGGAAACACGTCTGAGGTCCTGAGGCAACACCTCAAGTATTACCTTTAGTGCTTGGTGTATCTTGATTCCTGAACAATATGCGCCAAGTCCGTCCACCATCCAGCATTTGATGTAGCTCGCGGGTGCGTCACCGTTTGAGACTCCACTTACTGCTCTACCGAGCGTGCCTATTTCTGGCTTTTGAGATGAATTGATCGCATATAATATCGTGGTCGAAGTCGAATTCACACTAACGTCTCAACCAAGCGCTGGGGTGTCACGGGTGTGCTGTTCCAGGCTCCAGCACGCATTCTGTGCTTGCCAAATACAATGCATATTTAGAGCATTCCCTGTATTAACTCTACCAGAAACCGTCTCTTTCATGCTTTACCATTCAGTGTCACCTTCTTCGTCTTGACACAGCCATCCATCCCTAACTTCAGGCTGTGCTAGGCCTCGCACCTTCTTGCCTGGTTTTGAGTGTATCTGCAACAACATCATCTCGCACAGTTGCGACGAGTGACCATGAGTACCGAGAAGCTTCGTGAGCTTGACAGACTAGCCAAGCAATTTGACATCGCCTTTGATGGGCCCGGATCAACTAAAAGATGGCCGGATGTCCACGCTCGACATTTTAAGGCAATACAGGCGCAGGGTTCGCAAACCTACGAATCCTACCGTGATGCGAGTAGGGTAACCTTTAACGATCAGCCATGGAGAAGCAGGACAAAGCAGCGAGCAGAGCAAGTTGCTGCAGAGGCACGTCAACTATATTACGACAAGAGTAATGAGATGGAATGGCGTCTCAGTCTTGAGCCTGATATTCTTGCTCGTTTCAAGCACCGAATTACTTGGTGAGAGTTGGCGCTGACAAAATTTGCCCAGGAGTCGCGCTAACAAGCGGCATTAGTACAAAATGCCACCTCCGTGTGTGGAGATCTGACGTTGAGGTTGTAGTTGACCCAGAGCGAGCGCAAAAAATAGAGAAACGTCGTCAGAAAAGGGGTCAGTCTCTTTGCAAGTGCTCTGAATACGACCGCATGCAGCAAGAGTAAATCGATGGTCTCTATCCAACAACTACTTACTAAGTAATCTTTAGTGAAGAAGAAGATCTTGATCGAATTTTCTCCGATAGGGCGGAGAGATTCATCATACCAGAAAAGAGCATACAGTCAGTTCTCGCAGATCAAAAGCCTGACCGCCTCTACGGTCTCCGGCAAACCAGTCAATTTGCAGATGTTTTGAGTGATCTTTACAATGCAGATGGGGAGGTACCATTGTCGAAGTCCATGAAAGAAATGATGTCCTCAATCAGTCCTTTTGGGGACAAGTGCGAGCCTCTTCTGTTTCCATTTCTGATATTAGAAGCCAAAGCCAATGAAAGCCCTAGCTTTCAGCTTATCCAGACTCAGACCGCCTTCCCTATACGCGCCCTACTTGAACTTCAGCATGAACTTCGCAGTCACTCCACGATACTTCTGCCCTTTCCGCTTGTATGGTTTTTGGCGAATAGAGGATCGGAGTGGCGCATTTATGCGTGCTTCATTGAGACCAGTGACATAATGAAGGCATTGAATGGGCAAAGTAACAAGCAGTACGTGAGTGATCGTCAGTCAACTTTTACAACTGTTCCTGCGCGTACTGACAAAGGAAGCGAATTGTCAAGCTCTGGGCTGGGGATGTATGCGAAATCGATAACGCTCTTCAATTACTCCTGATAATTGATTACATATTCGACTGGGCTCGCGATGAATACCGCGGTGACATCTTTCGTCGACTTTGTCAAATCGCAAGGCCCGAAATACCGGATAATGTGACCGTGAGTGGTGAAAGTAAACTCTACAGCTGGTATCCAGTGAGTACGATGCCCGAAACTCCTGAGGGTGGTACTATGACGGAAGACTCAGATCAAATTGAAACTCCGAACATAAGCCCCTACCACGAATTTGATAGTGAGGCCGGATGCCTACGAAGTGCCACTTGCATTGAGTCTCGGGTAAAGGGGCTTTTCATTAGCCGTGACAATGTTGATACATTATTGCAATCCGTCAGGGATAAGGAAAGATTCGCGAGAGGGGTCCTGAGCGTTCTTCCAAGCAACAAGACTTTCAACATGAAGCTGACCGCTCATGACTTGTCGAATATTCATGAAATATGGACTGGTGACGCGGGCAACAGCACAATCGCCGGACAATTCGAAACTTTCCATACAAAACTGGCTTTCCGGTCATTCTTCACGGAGACTTGGGATTTGGTAAGGGAACTATCGTATCTGGCCGTGTCTGACGGCGCCATCGAGGTCCTGATCGCTAGATCGCGCAGAAGTAGGAGCTTCACTCTGGAGAGTTTTTCTCCTGCTACCAACAGTCTTGCAACAGAGCTTCATCGCTTGCGAACGGGATGTGCAGAATTCAATGTGCATGCCGCCATGGTCCGTTTGTCACTCGCATTCGTGATGGAACCAGGAGTAGTCACCCGCAGCAGAGGAAGGAAGAAAATGTTCTTGAGTTCTTATCTCGCTATAGTCAATACGAGTGAAGAAGCCGAGAAGTGTGGAAGAATAAATGAGAGTTATGCCGTGATTTACAAGATTTACAGCAGTCATACAATTGGTGGTAGAAGGCTACTCCAAGAGCCATATATCAGGAATTCTTCTCGCGAGGAACAGCAAAGCAACTATGATGCCAATGCCAATTCACACCCCATCGCTTTGCCAAACGCCCAACATGTTTGTAAAGAAAGTCAAGGGAATCACGAGTTCGTACTGATGACTGGAAAACTGGACGATCTCGCCTTGGGAAAGTCACAACCAGAATTATGTCTTTATCAGATTAAGGGCGAGGTGAATGTCACAATACCGCAGCTGACATCTCTCATCTATAGACTGGTTGAAAGGAGAGCGACGATGCATACAACGTACAGATGTGTACCTGATAGAATGCCGAGATCAAAAGAATGGAATGCTCACACTTGCAACGTTCAGATTCAAGCGATGTTCCCTGTCGAAAACAGACATTTTTCACAGTGCGAACCGATTTATACATGGATAAGAGATCTGTTTGATATGCTTCCGAAGGCTCTCAAAGACAACACTATATCTGTTTATGACTGTTACGTCAACGCAATGAACGACCTCATGGACCCCAAAGACCGCGAAAAGAAGGAATACGAAAGGCAGCCTATTATTCCAACGCGAGACGCTGTTCTCGCTTCGTTGACATTGGCTTCTCGAGAAGGCTTTCAGGTGCCAATTGACAGTACTGTTATTGAGTCCTGGATCATAAGTGGGTGCCTTAGATATAGGGATCTTAAAGTACCTAACGACCGATCTGAGCGGCTTTCTAAACACCTTTACATTGATCGTTCGGAATTGTCGAGGTGGTTTAAAAAGGTATGGCATCTGGAAACCGATGTACTAAAATCGGCAGCTACGAGAGCAGAACAGCCAGTCCAGTTCGTATATCCGAACACCGAGCTCGTTAACAAAATTGTCGCAGAGCGAGCGGCATCTTCCAGCAATCAAGATCTGGTGGTATTCACTGAGAGACCCAAAGACCATCCGGCTCCAAAACGGAAGCGATCCACGGAACGAGCCAAAACACGCAAGCGATGACACCTTCACCGCACTTTGTACAAGGTCCTTCCAGGCCTCCCGTTTAACACTTTCACATGTTTCCCCAGCACCTCCCTCACCCTCGGCGCCCTCCCCAGTTTATATTTATAGACTTCCAAAACTTTAACCTCCCTCCCCGGCTCTGCTCGATTCGGATGGAACCCCTGCCCACAAACCTCCTCTCACCGTTCTAAAGGCGGTATCTCGGGTACATCATGAAGAGAAGCGCGTCGATGATACTTCTTGCGCTGATAGAGCAAAGCCGCGCTACCGCTATATCCTAATCAATAAAACGGCGAGAAGACGCAACCAAGCCAGCTCCAGAGCCTGAACGTCAGTGGCAGTAACCTCGAGTAATAGACGCGACGGATGATGGGGAGATGCTGTAAGATGTGTGGTGGCTATGAGCTTCAGAGAATGTACTAGATGGCTTGCGTAGTGTTTCTGTGGAGGAAGATGAGACTATCGAGGGTGCCTTCTCTATATGATAAATAACGTTCGAATGCTTCTGGGTAGAAATTCGGCTATCGATAATACACTTTCCTTTAGGAACTGCTACTAAACAATTGAATGCTCACTATGAGACGGACGACGACGGCCTGCAGAACGATATAGCTATAATATGCACGGTGGCTTGAAGGTTCGGAATGCTTTCTGTGGGATGCGACACTGGTTTAAATCCGAGGGCGCAATGCCCGGCGTTTTATGATGATCTAGGGCTGCGGAATGTATTCGTTCGTATCGTGTGTGAGCGTCGACTTGTGAGACTGATGATGCTCATTGTGCATATCTGCATACGCTGGCATGTGAGGCACGATGACTTACTCTTTCAGCCATGAATGAGGGTGCGTGCCTTGTGCTTTGCGTATACCTTCTTACTATGCGCGGAATGATGGCTTTGCTGCTTCTGAAACAATCAAAAGCGCGTTGTGCTCTACATGTATCTTCCTAGGAGACGAATAATGGCCTGCTGCTTCAAGAGACGATGGAAAGTGTCCTGCGGGCTTCATGCTTCGTGGGCGGAGAAGGTGCTTTTGTATGACCACCTTCTATCTCTCCAAAAAGCGCGCCTCCTTGAGCTAATACGTCTTTGAGTTTACGCGTGGGAATCTAAATCTTTCTCGATCCTTCTATCGAAGTCATCGGGTGCGATTATATAGCGCTTAAAAGTTTTAGATCTTCTTTCTTGATACAGAGTTCTTCGTCAATATCTGACCCATTTCGACATGGGCATTTGACGCTTTCAATTTGCTCTTCTTCGAATTACGCTTGAACTTCTTGAGTTATAAGACGTTTTCATCTTATAGTCTTGTTCAGAATGCAGTTCGTGTTCATGATCAGATTTTTCATCATGTTCATACGTAGTGTGATCGTTGAGTTCATGTAACTCAGCTTCGGGTTGCAGTTCATTTCGGGACAATTTCAATTCGATGTCAAGCATATGCTAATCTTATGTCAGGCCGAGCTCAATCCTTCCCCCCGCTTCAGATCATCCTCATTCTCTTCGTTCGCTCGTAGATATGTACTTTATATGCTCTGCATATGCCTTGCTAATATTTCTCTTAGGCCCCCCCCCAAGCAAACGCCCAAAGAAAGCCGCTGCTGAAGGCAAAGGCAAGGGCACAGGTAAGCATGGTATTAGCGTCGCATATTTCACGCTAATGCATCACACAGACACACGTGTCGCTCTCGTTGTATCGTCGCAAAGTGAACTGAGTCTCAATGCTTTGCTCATGCAAAGCATATGTATGCGCTCTTCTTCGGCCGATTCTTCTGTGATTTGAGATTTTGTGTGATTTGAAATTTTGTAGCTTCTGCTTCTGCTTCTGCTTCTGCTACGCATATGCGTAGTGTAGAAAATATCAAATCTTGATCCGGGGTTGAAATGTTTTTGAACTCATGCTTAGCATACTTTCTATGCACATACTGTAGACTATATCCGTGCCCCCCACTTTCGCTCATCCTTCGCTTAGTGCTCACCAGCCATACACCACTTTCAGCCATGCACCACTAAATTCAACTACCCATTATATACACGTCGATTTTTGAGCAATTGCTTCAAAATAACCCGTCATTTCTTCTGATAAGCCTGAACGAACTTAATGCGAGCAGCCCTATGGGGCTTAGTGGCCCTGTAGCACTTCTTTAGTGCATTTAAATAACGCTTTTCCCAGGCCTCTTCGCGCTTCTTCTGCCTCTCGTTCTTCAATTTCTGTCTATCTTGAGTCATACTTCGAGCATCTTTGACGTACAAGATGCCTTCGATTTTGAGAATCTTATCAGACTGCTTTTTGCGTGCTTTGCGAGCATTTTCAGCGACTTCTATTTGGCTTAATTGATCCTGCAGCAACTTCATTTTACGAGTCATTGCATTAGCGTCTTTTCAGAACGTACAAAGCTTTGTAGTAAATTCTTCTGATGTCGATTCATCAGTTAGCTCAAGCAGCTGATTTTCAAGTGCTGCTCGACTAGTAGAAGTCTTTCAAATGATCGAATCGTCTATAGTAGATGAAGATATAATAGATCGATTCGAACGTTCAATAATTTGAACTTTATTCAGTACTATCTTCAAATCAAAAGAAATTAAGTCAGTATGCTTTCATGCAGATTGAATGATAGATTCTTTGAAGACTTTGATTCGAAATTCGTTGAAGACAGTCAAAAATTCGACTTTTAAAAAGATCTTGTCACTCATTTGAACAGCTCGATTAATCGTCTTCGAATGTCAATGCTTTAATGACTGAAATACACATACATCTAGCGATTGAAGCAGATGAGTAGTATGCGAAGATAAGTCGAAGAGTATGATCTTGTGATTCTCACAGTAGAATAGAAATTCGCGTGTATGATGAGATTCATAGTCATTCATCACCAGCATTCTTCAAGCTTCCTTTTGATGCTTTTGACTAAAGCGATCGAAGTGCTTCAGTCATCGAAGAGAAATTCAGTCATTTGAATAGTCTGTATCAGAGATAGTGACTAGCACGTCGTCGTCAAGATCGTTGTTGAAATGAGAGATTAAAAGTTGAACTTCAGTCATAATTAGCATTGATGATATATTCTTGCTTTCTTCACTGATGCATTCAATGCTCGTCAATGACTCTCTATTATTCGAATTCTTGAAGTAGATTCTTCTATTTGAATCTACAGTAACAATTCAATCGAAGCGTGCAATGCTCATACGATAGTGTTGGGACCGTACCAATGATCACCCAACCTAAGGAGCTCAGGGCTGGTATGTATGTAATTGTTATTTAGAGGTAGTAATAACAGGACATTAAGTGTACAGAAGAGAAGAGGAAACAGACTCTTCTAATATACTCAATGATCTTCGGCTGCGCTAAACCCAATTGGTAAATGTGATGAAGGGGGTGAAGGCAAAGGGGTGAAGGGAAAAGGTGACGAGGTAGGTGAAGGGGTAGGTGACGGAGTAGCCATGAGGGCGCGCGATGCGGGACCCAACTAGGCTTAGCGCCATGGCTGGCCCTATAGGGTTAGAACTAGTGCTGGCCGAGCCGAGCACGTTCGTAACATTACCCCCCCCCTCTGAACATTCATGTCCGCATGAATAGAAAAGAAAATAAAAGCAAAAAACAATTCATTGGCTCATCGATTTAGTCAAGCAACCCACCGCTTTCCAATTTAGTGCGGCTTATTCGGGTATAGCTTGTGAAATTCGTTCAGAACTTCTTCCGAGCCATCGAATTCCCCTTTATCTGCATAGTACCATTCGTTATCGCGGTCTAGTCCATTCCATTTGACCTTGTATTGTAACCGGCCTCTATATCGCCTGGAATCCAGTATATCTTCTACCTCCCAGTGCTCCTCATCCTCAATGACTAGAGGTCTAGGGGGCTTCGCATGTTGGCCCGGTAGAGGGTCATTGGGGTAGGGCCGCAGGACCTTTAGACTGAACACTGGGTGTATATGCCTCATGCTTGTAGATAGCTGAAGGCGGTAGGAGGTTCCAACTTTGACTGTAATAGGGTAGGGTCCGAGTTGCTTGTCTTCTAGATCTTTGCATGGCCTAGTCGTTTTTATGTTTCCGGAGGCTAACCAGACTTGGTCACCTACTTCATAGATGACGTCCCTTCTATGTTTGTTCACCTGAGCTTCAGTGGCCTGCTTGGTCTTTTCTAGTTGTTGCCGGCCGAAGGTCAGGAGCTCCTTCATTCGGATGGCTATGTCGTCGGCCTTTCTAGCCTCAATACGTTGACGGGTGGTTTCATAATCAGTTGTATCTGGATCGAAACTCATTCGGGGGTGAAAGCCTTTATTGAAGTAGAAAGGGCTCATTGCGGTGGCTGAGGAGGTGTTAGAATTGTCACTGAACTCAACCATTGGTAGCCATTTGGCCCAGTCATCCTGCATGTAATTGCAGTAGGTCCGAAGTCCGCGTTCAACGTCCTGATTGGCTCGTTCCGATTGTCCATCAGTTTCTGGGTGATAGGCCGTAGATAGATTGGCCTTGATCTTTAGTCGTTTGCATAGACTTTGCCACATGATTGATACGAACTGAGAGCCTCGGTCCGAAACGATAGAACTAGGTAGCCCATGAAGTCGATAGACGTTTCACAGCATGATTCATACCGTTTCTTCGGTTGAGGTGTCCCCATCGCCCCAATGACAGGGAACATAGTGACGGTCTTTGGAAAGGCGACATATGATGGTGCAGATAGCATTATAGCCTTCAGATAGGGGTAGTCCAGTGATGAAGTTCATAGCTATGTCTTGCCAGCGCTGTTGGAAGATAGGTAGGGGCTGAAGAAGACCATTTGTACCATCTCTGAGGGCCTTGCTTCGTTGACAGGCATGACAGTTCCGAATGTATTGCCTAATAGTTGCTCGATGGCCTGACCAATAGTAGAATCGTTGGACTAGGTCAACCGTTCGCCTTATGCCGGGGTGTGAGGTTGATGGTTGATCGTGGATTTCCTGCAGTAACTCGGTATAAAGTTTCTTCGAAACCCATAGTAGACTCTTTTTGAATAGAACGTCATTCACGACCTGACAGTCCTTTAGCTTGGTCCCATGCAGGGTCAGCTCACCTTTGACTATGGCTTGTCGATACTCGGTGCATAGCTCATCAGTCTGATTGGCTAGACGTATGCGTTGGTAGAGGTTAGCCTCATATTGAGGTGTGCTGAATATGAGTAGAACGTCAAGTTTGCTTGAAACAACGTTTATCCTATCCGGGGTCAATATGGTCTGAAAACGTTCACCACGACCCAATTCGGATTCAGAACTATCGATCACAGCCATTCTGATCAGAGCATCGGCTTTGCCATTCATTTTACCTGACCGGAAGATGATTTGAAAGTTAAACTTCGATAATATATTCAGATAATTCGCTTGTCGTTTGGTCAGCTGTTTGTTTTCCATAAAAGTCTTCAGAGCTTGGTGATCCGTAAACATCTGAATAGGTAGTTCGATAGTCTCGAGCTCGGGTCGCCAGTGTTCAAAACATCGAATGATGGCTAGCAATTTCTTGTCATAGATGTGATAGTTGCACTCAGCTGGAATCATGCTTTTGCTGTAGAAAGCCATCGGATGAAGCACATTTTCGTCGTCATACTGAGACAGAATGTCACCCTTCACATAGTCGAATGCATCTGTTTCCAAAATAGTCTGACGTTTGACATCGAAATGGCGTAGGACTGGAGCCGAACTGACCTGTTCCTTTAGATTAGTAAAGGCTTCAGCACAGGCTTCGTTTCATACGAAAGGCGTGTCTTTTCGGGTCAGCTGGGTGAACGGCTTGACTAGTTTCGAAAAGTCCTTTATGAAACGTCTGTAGAAGTTGACGAAGCCTACAAAGCTCTGCACCTCTTTCAGATTGGTAGGTGTAGCTCAATTAACTATGACTTTCACCTTGGTAGGGTTCATACGAAGGCCTTGTCCTGATACAATGACCCCTAAAAAGACTGTTTCTTCAACATCGAACTCGCATTTCCGGATGTCTACCTGTAGGCCAGCGTCTCGTAAGCGGCCTAGTATCAGCCTGACATGTTGTCTATGCTTCTTTTGAGTCTTGCTGTAGATGAGGATGTCATCTAAATAAGCTTGGCAGAAGTCATTTAGAAAGTCTCATAGAACATCATTCATATATTGCTGAAAAGAGGCCGGACCATTAGTTAATCCGAATGATAACATCTTGGATTTGTAGGCTCCTAAAGCGGTAATGAACGTTGTATAGTTCTCGCTATCGGAATGCATACGTAGCTTGTTGAAGGCCGAAATGATATTCAATCGGGTTAAATGCTTGCAGCCAATGATCTTGCCAATCACCTCATCTATGAGCGGTAAAGGGTAGCGATTTCTTTTGGTAATGGCATTGAGCTTTCGGTAGTCAACACAGAAACGTAGGTCATCATTTGCTTTTAGGGCGAACAGAACTGGTGACGAGTATGGGGCCTGACTAGGGATGATATAGTCCTTTGAAAGGTTCTCGTTCAGATATTCTTTGACCTTAATAAGCTTGGCAGGTGACATTCGATATGCTCGGCACCTAGGAGGAATTGCATCGTTAGTGAGCTCTATCTTGTGATCATAAGAACGATGAGGAGGTAGCTTATCGGCCTGAGCTCGATCAAAGACGTTTAGATAATCTAAATATTTCGAAGATAGCTTGACCTTAATGTCTTCTATGTTCTGAGCAGGGGCATCGATGGTAGAAGAAGCGACGTTTAGAGCGTTCAGCTCGCATTGAATGTTATAAGCGATTTCCCGATTGATATCTTTCATTGACATAGCGAACACTTCAGTTTTAGTCTTCTTTGACTTCTTTAGTAGTGAATGAAAAGGTGCGGCAGCGATGCTGAACATAGAAAAGTCCTTTTCCTGAGTCGTCATAGCTGGTCGTTGAAGCACTTTGGGGGCTGAATTGGTGGAAGGTGAAGGTGAACGAGGTCAATTTGACTGTTTAGCTTTAGTCGAAACAGGTAAGATCGAAATGAGCTTATCTAATCGATCCGGAAAAACGATCTCATCATGTCGCATATCTAATAATAGGCCGTTTTTATTCATTCACGACTTTCCTAGTATGGCCTCGTGATGATCAATATCAGCTATTAACATTGGAACAGTCAGCTCTTTATGACCTTCAATGATCAGGTTCGATAAGATCTTATGAGTAATGACCTTCTTCGCCAGCTTGCCATCATATCCTCGTATAAGCTTCTCTTTTGCCAGTGAAATTGGTTGAATTCCGAGCTTCTGACATATCTGATCGGCTAGCTTGATGTGAACTAGAGCGTAGACCGCAGAGTCACTATCTATCAGAGGTCGAAGCCGATAGAACTGATCTTGTGAAGACAGCGTTGCATCAATTAGAAAAGGCTTGCCGAAGTAGTTCTCTTCGATAGGTGAAACTTCGTCGACTAAATTGCACAGAGATATGATCTTCACCCCTTCGATGACTTTGAAAGAGCTGGCTAGTTTTTTGGTTCCGAGTTCGAGCTTGAAGAACGATCAAATTCGTCATCTAATGCATTAATACGGGGTCTATCCGGGCACTCTTTGGAGGTATGACCTGGCTTATGGCATACGAAGCAGTTTCCGGTTAGTAGGTCGTTTTCCTTGACGCTAGTATCTTTGGCGCTAGCCCAAACTGGGCCCCGCGGTTTTGACGTATCAACCATCTTTGTTGATTCGGTTTTATGAGTAGTGACTCTGGCTGGTTCCGGGGCAAGTCGAGCTTTTGCAGATGATTCTTTATCCTTCTGCTCCTTCATGGCTCGTACTTCATTGTCAAAATGAATGAGGAATGACCGAACCTTCTGAATGGAGCGAAGCTCTGGTTGATTTGCCCAGGCCAATCGAAGTCGAGGATTGATCTTCTTCTTCAGGTCAGAAAGCAGTTGCTTATCATTGTATTCCAGGTAGGTGGATAATTGCTGGAATTCAGCAAAGAACTCGCTGAATTTCTTGGTCCCCTGAGTCAGTTCTTCGTATTCCCTACGAACATTCTCTTCTTTATCCGGATCATCAAACATATCGGCTAGCTCTTTCAGAACTTCTTTGGCCGTCTTGTAGGGGTTGATGCTATCAGAATTACGTCGGGCCCGAGTGGCTTTAGCTGCTGAACCGGCTAAGCGAGAAAATACATAGCCCAGCTTGGATTGTTCATTTGGAAAGGAGTCAGCGTTAATTGACAGCTTGTCTTTGACCTTCCCATGCCAGTCCTCCCAGGTAGGCTCTTTACCATCAGAAAAGAGTGGAGGATCAGGTATCTTTTGAGTCCTAGAACGTTCAGAGAAGGTGGACAGCGCCGGTCCAGGTGTAAATCCTCTAGCTTGTTGTAGTAGTCTAGCTTCCAACTCTTCCATGCGTGCCTGTAAGGCTTCTATAATCTGAGAGGACGATGATTCCATTGTTGTAGAAGATGTTGTTTCGATGGAAGGAAGGGTAGGTCCGTTATTGGCTGAAGAATTGAAGGGTTCGTTAACTTCGGAAGCGTTGGATGGAGGAGCTTCGGAAAAACGGGCTTGGAAACCTTCGGAACGCTCTTCGGTAGCTCGTCTAGGCATGAGGTAATAGAAGGATAAACAGACCGAGCGGAGGGCGGCACTCGGCAGTAGATAGTTAGGCGGATGGGGTGAGGTTTGAGTGATTATCTAGCAACCAGCGAAGGTCCTTTATCGCTAGTCCTATTAATCCGGTTGAGCAGTGCGTACTGAATGAGCTGAAGCTTTCTAGCAATCCAAACCAACTGCTACGAGCTGTTTGATTCTATAGGCCCCCTGATGTCTGTTCTGTCTAGCTGTGTTTTGCGTAGACCACCAGGTAAACGGATTTCTTTAGACTCGGTCCACCTGACGAGTATGTTGAATGGGTAATAGTTATCTGTATCGTAAGATAAACGGACACTTAATGTAATGTTGGGACCGTACCAATGATCACCCAACCTAAGGAGCTCAGGGCTGGTATGTATGTAATTGTTATTTAGAGGTAGTAATAACAGGACATTAAGTGTACAGAAGAGAAGAGGAAACAGACTCTTCTAATATACTCAATGATCTTCGGCTGCGCTAAACCCAATTGGTAAATGTGATGAAGGGGGTGAAGGCAAAGGGGTGAAGGGAAAAGGTGACGAGGTAGGTGAAGGGGTAGGTGACGGAGTAGCCATGAGGGCGCGCGATGCGGGACCCAACTAGGCTTAGCGCCATGGCTGGCCCTATAGGGTTAGAACTAGTGCTGGCCGAGCCGGGCACGTTCGTAACAGATAGTCGGTTTCATCGAAATTTCATGTATCATTCTTCGTTATATCATATTTGACGATCATCTCGTTAAACTCATCAAAATGAGTCTGTAGTACTTTCGAATCATGCGCGTTCTTTCTGTCAGCTGCTATTGTTACGATTCTAGCTACGCACCTATGTTGGTAGCTATGTTGGTGACTATGTTGATGGCTATGTTCCTGGCTATCGCCGGTCGCTCGTCACTAGGCTATCGAGTTGTTCCGAAGCCAACCCTATTCAGGGTTAGCTTATGTTCTCCTGAGCCATATAGATAGCCGGTTCTTCCCTCCTAGATACTTTCCTTCCTTAGCATTTATATACTCGTTACATTACACCCATATGACTCGCTCTATGCTGGCCCCTAACAGCTATAGACTTTCGTCTAGCTTTGAAGAGATCTGGCTGACGATCTAACCATCGTTTGACCCATTGAGCGTTCAGTAGAGATGAAGAATTTCAACGAGCAAAGTCTTGAGCACGAAGGGCGTTTGTCGTTGATTGCACCATGTGTAGTCTAGCTGACAGGCCTAACTGATTCACTGTAGTTAAGTATTGCCGTAAAGCTGACTTCTGATCAGGTTTTAAAGCTCTATTATGCAGTCCTCGTACTGCTGTTTTGGACTGATAATCTCGTAGTCTAGATCGAAGTCGGTCATATGGAACACGAAACTCGCGCGCAATTTCGGCTCGATTAGGATTTTCACACATGTTTATGGCGTCAATAGCCTTCTAAATGCGACTCTCGATGATAGCGTAAGTAGCAGCCATGTGGTTGAAATTTGGTGGATTTTTGAAGGTGGTGAATCAAAAATATGAAGATTTAGTGGTGTATGGCTGAAAGTGGTGTATGGCCGCCGAGCACTAAGCGAAGGATGAGCGAAAGTGGGGGGCACGGATAGTTCTAGTTGAGCTGGGACCGGCGAAAAAGAAATAAAATTCCGGCCTCGGCTCGGCTATTTCAACCTCCAATCAATCAATCAACCGCGCGTGCCGCGTTCCGGGGTCAGCTTTACTCGTGTTTCAACGCCTCTATGTGTTGAAAGAATGAAAGCCCAAGGTATGTGTGTACCCTACCAGTTGCTTCGTCGTTGATTCTTAACTGCAACCAGGTGAGGCGTGACACAAGCTGCTTTATTGATCGGGTTTGGCCTGACACTCCGCCAAACGCGCTCAGCTTTTAATCAACCCATCACTCAGCTAATTCATCTCTTCACTTAACATCTGGTCGAGCGACAGTACGAGACCTACCTCTAATGCAGCTGAACGGTCTTCCATCACAAAATGCCTCCAAAGAGAAAGAGAGATAAGGTTCCAAAAACCCGTCACCATCCATCACAATCGTCCGTCGATGTGCCACTTCAAACCAAAGAGGACATCAAAAGAGCACAAAACAAGAGATGCTGGCTGTGTGATTGCAAAGCGCACAAAAAGTCGCGACCCTTGGAAATCTGTCACATCTACCCACAGGCAACATCAAGGCGTTTTCATGTAAGGTTACCGTTCTACCCCCTCCGACATGGCGGCTTACAAAACCGTAGTTCGTAGAATCTCATAAACTTGGCCGCATACAACTTCATAACATCCATGATAGAGGCAATCTAGTCGCCCTCTGCTCGATTTGTCATTTCGCCTTTGATTGCGATGAATGGACGTTCATCCCCGAAGATACTACGAATTGGACGCAAAGAATTGAAGCGACACCTCAGATAATCCAGGAGTACAATTCTCAACGAAGCATTGTTTTCCGGCGATTGTTGCTTCAGCCCGACCCCGATTCCAAAGCTTTCCAAGACCATCACTACAAGTCAGCCTTCACCGACAGTCCCACAAAGATATGGCCGGGTGAGCCAGGGGTAGTCATCGTGCGCCCTCCATTTTGGTCTCCTCCAAGACCTACCGCAGAGCTCCGACAGACTTTGGACAACTTTGGAGCGCTACAAAAGCTTTGGCTTGCTTACGAAAGTCCATGTTCCGAGGAAAATTGTCCCATTTGTCAAAGTAACAATGATGGGAAGCAAGGAAAGGAAGACGATTTGGACGATAAAGATGATGAAGATGATGAGGATGATGACGGGAATGAAGAGGACGGTGAAGAGGACGGCGAAGAGGACAGTGAAGAGGACAGTGAAGAGGACGGTGAAGAGGACGGTGAAGAGGACGAAGAAGGTGATGAGGATATCAGCAGTAGTAGGAAGAGTAGAAAAAGGATATCCAAGAGGCAGCCGGATAGCACTGGTCAACAATCTCCTCTGCAGGACTTCGACACCAAGAAGTCAACTCAAGCCAGCAAGCACCGCAAAAAGTTGAAGAATACGGAGAGAGACTGGATGACTTCGGCTCCTTACGATGAGTCGATTCCATACAGCCACCGTTATGGTTACACTTGGGCAGGCACGACGTCAAACGAATTGATGAAGTTGTGGCAATTGTACCGGAAACCAGCGGATGATTAGTCTGCCTTGTATATTCATACCAAAAAGCTTTAATGTGCAAGGACATGCAGTTGTATACTTACAAATTTTCACTTCGCTGTTAGTACTAGACGCTGAATACAATTTGGCCGTCAGAGCATGGTGGACCTGCTCCACCTCCCGCAGCTTTCATGCTTCCACTAATTTGGAATTTCGACAGGGCCCACTGGCAAATCTTGGTGATACTGACTTGAACTCTCATCTAATCAGTTCCCTCGAGGCATATTAATTTACCGAAGAATAACTAAAAGGACTTTTCGACAATGGAGACTCCCTGAGCAGGGTTAGGCGTAAGTTACAGTAAAGCGTCAACTTTATCAGAATCTTTCCGGGGTTGTTGGGTGGCTCGCATGTTGTTTATGTAGGTAGTTATGCAACATCAGCTCCAAAAAAAAAAAAACTACTTTCCAAACTGAAGCATGTCTAGTTCCCTGTGTGTGAAACTCGCCCGAACATTGAGCTATATTGTGTAAAAATGTGGGCATTTCAATGAACATCCAGCGACGAGTCTTCCGCGAGGACAATCCATAATGACAGCCACTTGGGCGATACAAAAGTGATTCTTCTCTCAATATTCCAGACGTTGATATTTGGCCTTCCAAAAATCCAATCATGAGATGGTTGCAACCATTCCAGTGCGGCCGAGGACTGGCCACCGCCTCTTTTAGGAGAACAGCCGGATGGGACTGCAAGGCTGCGATGTCATCTTATCTTTTCACCTTGTTTTGCCTTATCATGATGCGGAGATTCTTGTGCGACCATGCAGTTCCCAATTTCCGTAACCTTGTACCTTGGTTCTTGCGGCTCACTTCTTCGCTCGCTGTGTCGTTGCTTTCACACTGGCACACCATGGCAATTCTCTCGTCATCAATCATCATCTTCAGGCTGTTCATCTTTAGCGGTGACAACGACGTGCAATGAAACGGTTTCACGACGACCACGAAGATGCTCACTCTCGGTAGCCTTTCGTCATGCTTAGAGCCAGACTTAAGTATCCTGTGACCGAAACGACAAATAAATCCTCCTCTGAGCGCAACTCAATTCAACAACGCCATTCAGTTATTTTACTCCAACGCGCCTCGAGTAGTTCTAAAGACGGTCTCACTCCCAGCTACAGATTAGGTACTGTCCTCGGCACAATCGGTGGCGCCGTTCTCCTCCTCCTGTGGTTATTCTACCTCTGGTACTCTCGGCGCAACCGGCGAAAACTTGGATATAGCTCGGAGGTGAGCGAATCTGACGAAGCACCACGGGGTCCTATTGAGCCTTTACAAGGTCGCCTTGACAGGCCTATTGAGCGTGCACCCCTTGAAGGAGGGCGGCCTCTTGAGGGCGCACAACTGGGTGGAGGTAGACCCATCGAGCGTGCACACGAAGGCAGAGGAAGACCTCTGGAACAAGCCCAACAAGGAGGCAGGCGACCTATGGAACTTGCACAACTGGCCGGGGAAGGCCACTAGAACGTGCGCCGGAACGCCGAGAAAGGCCTCTTGAACGGGGACCGAGGGGTGGAAGGGTAGGAAGAGGTGGAAACAGGCCTCTGGAGCTCGCACCAGAGGAGGGTAGGGTGCCTCATCCGCGGGGTGGGGAGGTTATTTTGGTCCACCGAGGCTGGTCTCGGCCATCAAGGAAGAGAGCGGCAGTGCGAAAGAAAGGTCCAAGATAACCTCAAGCCTGGCAAGAGCAAGTTGAGCAATGACTCTGTAACGAAGGAGCAGGGAGATATATGGATGTTCCAGTAAACGGATGGTTCTGCGGTGAGAGAGCTCGACTGCATCGATTCGTCAACTTTAGGACAAAGGGAGCGCGATTCCAGTTCCAATTGACAAAAGGCTATTGGTGGCGCCGTAGTATTGAATATCGAGCGCGTGGTGGGAAGCCAAATTGACTCCAAAGGTTGCTGGAGAACGACAAGATTGAGAGCTAATTCAAGCTCCCGCACCGGGTATACAGATAAAAATAAGGGTGTCTAGTATAATATGTCGAGGAGGTGCGCGACGCCGTCTACCAGGAAGCGAGTTGCCCACTATCCCCAATAACTCGATCTCGAAGGAACAGGCTACCCTCAGCAGTCTACAGTGCTGTGGTCCATCTTCTCTTCTTTCTTCTCTGTCAACAATCTTTCACACTGCTTGTACAAAATCAAGGATTGAAAGAAGAACTTCCTTATGCATTATCGTGGAAGTATATCCAACCGATCTACGGATGACGTCACGCTTGTCTATTCATATACTACGAAGACCTTACGCTCGCCGCAGGTTTGCCCTTCACAAGCAATAGACCATGCCAAAGATCCTGCAGTGACTTTCATAGTCACATGAAAGAAAAGGCGCTTCATCTGGGCCTCGCTCGGTTCGAACGGAAGGGGGTCCCAGAGACTCTCATCAAAGCTGGCGTCTATAGAACAGAGTAACTTCACATCTGGAGAGAGAAGTATCAGCAAAATTCCTTCGGCAGGTTAAAAGCATATGTGCATAGATGTTACCGCTGGTCTGGTATTTCTCAGGCTCTTTACTCTCCGAATAGCGGACTTCTATTTTGCAGCTTCGGAGGTCCTCTTTGCGCCAGAAGCATTTGCTGAATCTCAGAGTCTGCGGTTGTTGATGGGCAATACTCTGGCCCTAAATTTTTGAATTACACTCCAAGTCATTATTTGCTTGTGGTCTTCAAGAACTGCACCTACTCGCTTAAGATACCACTGCATCTGAAAGACCTGATAGGCCCCGGGAAAATCACTGTCCTCGACCTTGTAGTTGGCCATGTGCTCTCCTTCGACGAAGCTTGTAGCATGACCTAGCCCGTAATTATATCTCGAGATGTGGTTCAGGACAGCTCGGTCACTAATTCCCCGTGCAACCGCTCCTCGACATATTGCACTTATGCTATGAACAGTCAGCTTTTGGGATCTTTCGTCTTCATTTCTCAATATGCACTCAACGACTTACGCTCTGTCGAGCTGTTGAACCTTGACAAGCGGGAAATGAAGCTCAAGTTCTTCCCGAAGATAATTGTTCTCACCAAAGCCACCAACTAGCAGAATAGCCTAGCGAAGTTGGTTAGCTGTTATTGCTGTTGTTGAACGGTAACAAATAATCAACCTTTGGGTAAGCCCCAGTCATTCCATGTACCGCTTTGACTTGAATGCTCACGAGATCTGCTATCTTGATGCAGATTCCATTGAATATGACATTCAGATGTCCCCTACGTCTTCAGTAAGAACTTCACATTGTAATCTAGAGAGACCGAAACTTACTTATCAAGAAGAACTTCTCGCGCCGTCCTGCGGCCAACGTGGTAAGACCAGTCTTGGTTGTCGTTACGATCATGTCTAAATACTCTTTTTGCGCCATACTCCCATTTATCCATCAAATCGAGCTTATTTCTTGGGGCCATGTCATCAAAGGTGCCGTCCCCAGCGGATACTCTCAACTGGTTTTCGAAGCGATTGTCGAGGAACACAGCGCCACAGGTACCGCCTACTGCATCAATTAGTAACAAATTAAGCCCCTGAAATGGAGATGGAACGGACCTGTCGGTTCTGAACACATGCTTAGCCTTAGAGGACTTAGTCCTTCAATCCTGTAACTTATAAGATCCTGGAAAGATTATCAGTCGCCAGAGCCGAACATTTGGGTAGAAATCCTACCACAGTACCACCACCAGCGTCGCACACGACGAAGCTATCCTTGGACTTTTCATTATCAGCAACTGACATGCAATCAAGCTTGTCTCGAGTGAAACTTGCCTCAAGGCCAATCTGACCCTTCAAATTCGCATCATTGAAAAACGCAAGAGCAGCAGCTTCGGGCTCAGAGATCATTTCCAGCGTTGTGTTCTTACCAAGACGCGGTACTAGGATACCCGCCTTTTTGGCTGCTCTACGAGTGAGATCTTGGGCTGCATGATCCCAAATGGCAGGAACCGTCAATACGACCTTGAAGGGTGAGTTATCAATCGCAACCTTAGTCTCCGTTCTGGAAGTTGAGTTCAATTCTCGAAGTGTGTGTTGCCAAAGGTAACGTAGATAGTCTGCTACAACATCGACAGGCTTTTCCTCAGGGCTTCCAGAGCAGCTAGCTCATTAAGCAAAGGTTGATTCTTCGGATCATTGCGGGCTGTCTGTGACAGCAGAAGTTTGAAATTTTTGAATCGTGTGCCGGTATCATTAAGAGTGAGAAAACCCCAACACGTCACCTGCCCATCTTCATCGTATGAGATCGATGAAGGGCATTTCTCATCATCTGATGCGCGTCTTGAGTCTGCCTTCCAAGAAGAAATGATGGTGACATCGTCCGATGAAGTTGAAAATGCCCAAGCGACTCCAGATTGTCTGATATCATCTATCAGTTATTTCTTGCCATTCGATGTTCCAAAATCAATTCCAATAACCAAGAAGGTCTCCTCATCGTTGTCATCTGTACCACCCAAAATCAACGTGTTTGCCATTCGAACTTGCAGCTTGCGTCGTCCACTCCACTATAACTTCGAAATAAGTTTAGACGAATGAAGGGTACAAGGCTGCGGTGAGATTGTGGGGCATTCGTATAATCTCCGTTGCTAATGCGCCCCAATAACCATAACGTATTGTGGCATATCAGGGATGGAGAGACCTAGTATAATGAGTCTGGGCCTGCAACATGATAATCTTCTTCGCCCGAGGTTTGGTGTATGTTAAATGTTCCTTGATGCTCGCATTAAAGGTGAGACTGCATTTAGCCCAGACTGCCCCGATCCCAAGCCGATCGAGGGTGTAATCGAATCAGTTAGGTAGCCATCAGGCAAGCCAGGCGTACTAGCTTGATTTTCCTTCCAAATCCATTGGTCATCATGTGGAAGCACGTTACGCAGTTCAATATTCTGTGCATGAGGCTGGACTGTTCGCTGCCCTCTTGGTCCATGGCATAACTCCGTTGTTCGGAAATCCTGGGATACTGGGAAAGAGTTAGCCTCTAGCTCAGCGAATTAAATGGGCTTATTAATCCCATCACGCATTGACGCAGTCGTCACCAGGTCTCCTTGCCTATCAACTTTTGGTGTCTTGGATTTCGGATGCGTCAGTAGAAACATCCTTATAATAAGGAAAATTGCTATCCTTCTTCGGAATACCAGAAAGGTACTTCGTACTGGTTTCAGTGCTGTTGAACCACTCAGAAAGCGCGTCCATCAATCCTGCAACCGAGTGCTACCACAACATTGGAGATGGCGGAGCGCGAAGATCCTCCGACGGATATGGTGCTTATTATGGGGGTCACTGGAGCTGGCAAAAGCTACTTCATCAACAAACTCAAAGAAGGCGCCGTCATAGAGGGTGATGGTCTGGAATCCAGTAAGCAAGTATCGCCAATAATTTATGATCACCAGTGCTAATACCTTCCCTAGCTACATTAACTTGCAAAGTCGTTGCAGCCCACATTGGCATGACAAAAGTTGCTGTTGTTGATTGCCCAGGATTCAACGATACCTACAGGAGTTCTACAGAAATACTTGAAGAAATTGCTCGAGTCCTATGCGCCCAGTCAATTCTGAATAAGAGCTTGAGATTGAAAGGCATTCTGTACCTACACAGCCTCGAGACGACTCGAATGGAGGGTTCCGATATGGACGCACTTCGAACATTTCAAGAGCTTGTCGGCGAAGCCGCCTTGCCACATGTGGTCTTGGTGTCAACGATGTGGGGAAATTTTCAACACTCGGAAAGGATCACAGCCTTCAAAAGAGAGGCGGAACTTCGTGACAAGTTCTGGAAGAGTATGATCGCAAAGGGCTCACAGGTTGATCGATTCGACGGAAACACTGCGTCTGCACAAGGATTAGTCTCGTGGCTTATCAAAAAGAAAGAAACAGTACTTGCCCTGCAGCACGAATTAATCTCAGAAGACAGAACGTTGAATAAAACGTCCGCTGGAGCTTCGATTGCCCCTTACTTGGACCGGCATGAAGATGAGATAAGAAGAGAATTGAAGGAGCTGACAGCACAAATCAGAGCGGAAAAGAACAAGTCATTGAGAGCCGCTGCTCAATACGATAAGGATATCTTAGAGGCAAGAAATGCCCGTGTTCTGTTAAACAAAGTACAACTAGGCTCCAGGGTTGGCGTAGATACAAAAAGGGCCGTCAACAAGTACCAGAGAAGCCACAACTGGCGAGGTGATCTGCAGCTCTTCTGCTCCGTCTTAGGGTTCGGCCTAACTACAGTCTTACCGATGGCAGGAGCCTGCTCGTTGATGTGATTGCCTATCTTCATTAGAGATAGAATTTCCAGGTCGGCCTTCCTAGAACGCACCCCAAGTCCTTGTGAACTACATACACGAACGTACTTCATTTGCGAGTAATTAGCATCAGGCGCCCCATTGGAAATGGTAAGTACCGTAGTCGAGAACCACCCCCTTCTTCTTTGGATGATTGTTGGAATCCATGTAGACAAGGCGATAATGCGTCAGCGCTGTGCAGATTTTTGGTCATAGATAATCCTAGCAAGTAAATCATAACGACATCGAAAGTAATAGCGAATCAATGTAATTCCGAAAGGAGCAAAGCGATATGGTAAGGTTTCCTGCTAGTAAGCCCCACCAGTTTTGATAGGGTTCCTCGCACATTGTATCTCGGGAATCGTCTTGCAGCTGCCGCATAAATTCACCTTAGCTTGCAGGCGTGGATAGCACAAAAAGCCATACCTCTGAAGCCACAATTAGCATCGCTGTGTTTGTAGCTTCATGGTTCGGTGCAAAGAAATGACACATTAACACGGACAACTCTCGTAACAGAAGCTTGTCGCCACCGTCACCTCGCCTCCTCGAAAAACACCCTGGTGCCTCATCTTCTCAACCCCTTTCTCGAGACACAAGAATTGCATCATGGGAGATAGACAAAACCAGAAGCTTTCGTGGTTTGCCGGCACGACGAAGCGCGATCGGGGAGATGAGCCACGCAAACACAAACGGTCAGGGAGGCCAAAACATAGGCAAAACCAGAGATCAACCTACAGTTCTCCTGAAAGGTTGGATAAAGGCTCCACGCAGCAAAAGCTAATAGGGTCAGAAGAGCTAGCGTCATCCTCTTCTGAAGGCTCTGTGGCTTCTATACCTTCGGATAACTTTACCTCAAGAATTCGTGAACTTGCTACAAGAGTGAGTTCCGAGGACGATAGATATCTCCTCGAGAAAGTGGGGCAGCACATCCAAGATAAGGATCGAGAGATGAGAAAAGCGGTGACGACAATAGCGAAAATGCATAAGGCGGACAACCAGAAAAGAGATGACAGATTTTTCGTGAAGCAGACCAAGACGCTAAGGGCTGTGATTGAAAATTGGTCAAAAACACAAACGATCTTACATCCCAGCTTAAAAGCAGATGCCAAAGCAAAATTGCTCAGAATCTCAAAATTTGTCGAAACCTTAGAATCCGTTGGACTAAGCGCTGATCATCATTTCGGAACGGGAAGAGATGTCTCGAGATTATTGCAGGCCTATATATGGGCCGTTTTAGAACGAGAAGTGTTTGGCAGATATCGATGGGCTGGTGATGCCAACACAATTGTGGACTTTAAGGCCGCTGTGGTCCCTCGTAAGTGCAGACTGTCAGTTCCGCCAAGGATATAGATACTCACGCATTGGATTAGCAGACTCGACCTCCACCATCCAATCTACACAGTCTGCACAGTATCACGATTGGCGGGCCATGACGGCACGGCTAGCAGAACAGAACATGCCCGACAAGCGATTCAATAGCATCAGTGAACAAGTTGGCTGTTCGGCTATGGAACCTCTACAGCCGAACCCTATCAAGACAGCGGCTGACGCTAATGTTGTCGGTATTGTTCGACGAGCGCTCGAACTAGATATCGAGATGTCGAAACAAAAGGCGTTGTTCTATTTCTCATATTTGGACCGCTCTTCCACCTATGATGGTGAGGTGATGGACTTGATACAAGATGAGGACGATGTGGATACCGCTGCTCGAGACTCTGTGAGCATAGACTTATATGTTGCGCCAGCACTGTGTAAGTGCACCACTTCGAATGGGGGGTCATATGACGAAAAGTCCATTCCGATGAACGCCGAAGTTCTCTGCTCGCCATACCGGACGCCAAGAGCAGCATCGTTGCAGAGAGAGCACAGAGCACCATCACCACGGGGTATGCGTAGAGTAGAGACGATGCCCATAAGAACCACTTCCCACCACCAGGTCTCATACGCGGAAAATTTGACCGGTGGCTATCGAAGATGTTAATCCAAATTGTGCAAGTTCAATTGTCGGGCTAGCGTACGCAGGAATGAAGGGTCGAACAACGCAGTAACGATGAACGATTGTGTGAGATCTCCTCCACTTCTCAAGGTAGTCGGTAATGGTATGTTGCAAAAGTTGGTACGGAATACACAAATTCTATTCCTGTCTACCCCGACCAATGTCACCTGACCGATTATATCACGTGACCAAATCACAAGACTGCAAATTATACTTCCGTCATATTGACTCACCAGCTTTCATGTCATATGCAGCCAAACACCGCACGCTTTATCCCCCAGTAAGGTATACCGCCCATAACGCCCACTCAACTCTCCCACTTCTCCTTCTCCTCACTCAAAATCTTCAACCCCTTGATAGTCCTGATACTGACCGATTGCATCCACTTCTCCGGCAGCATCTCCGCCAACCCCAATTGTAACGCATGCGGCCAAAAGGCGCACAGCACTAACCTTCCGCATCCCACCCTCTCCAATGCCGCCTTTGCCAATTGCCTCGATGTAGGGATAAAGAACCCCTCGTCGACGTCGTTGCCAGCGCTCCGCACGCTACCCACCTGTATGCCCAGCACCTCCACCTTCTTGCCCTCGGCCACCATCTCTGCGCCAAGAGCGCGTGTGAAGGAATCGATGTAGCCCTTGGCGCCGGCGTAGACGTCGAGGTAGGGGAGGCCGAGGGCGGCAATGCTGGATATGTTCATAATGAGGCTGGGCGAGTGGCACACGAGCGCAGGGAGGAGAACACGGGTGATTTGCGTTGCAAAGCGTGCATTCAGATTAAGAATAGTGTCCACGTCTTCGCCCGTGCTTTCCTCCAGCGTTTGGTATGTCCTCCTCGTCAGACCCCCTTGGCCTCCAACATTGTTGATCAACACGCTTAATTCCGCATCCCCGATCCACTCCCGTACTCGCTGCTCCAGCCCATCTGCAGGGTGCGAAGCATCGAAAACGACTGTTTTGGTCTTCGCCAGGGGGTACTCGCGTGCAAGCTGAGCTTGTGTATCTTGGAGCTTTTTGGGGTTGCGGCCGTGGAGGATGACGTTGAAGCCGCGCTGGCACAGCTCCTGCGCGAAACCTAAGCCGATGCCATCTGTAGCGCCCGTAATGAGGGCCCAGGTGGGAGTGCTAGGGTGGAGATAGTGAGGTAGCGAAGAGCGGCGAAGATAGGTGTGGGCATGGAAGGCGAGGCGCGTAAGGAGGTAGAGCGCGGTCAGGAGGCCAATGATTGACAGGGGTTGGTCTAGCGTCATGAGTGGTCTTTCTTTACATACCTTACTTGGCCAATTCGCTGCTTGATATTCCATTCATCACTTGAAGGACATGTTCCAGCGGGATACAGTGCCCCGCACTAAGTCTTCGGCTACGAAATCGCGAAACCACCCCACTTCATGACTTTTATATCATTTTCCTGAAATCAAAGCTTCGATTTTCTGACTCTATGTATCGAAGCGTAAGTTATTCTGCATGAACATTAGTTCTGACTCTCATATATCAGTCAAATTGTGATTCAAAATCTGAATGTAGAAGACTGCTGCATAAGTAGTCGTGAATTTAAAGTTTCGATCGAGTCTCACTGCCACAAAAGCTTCTCAAATCATAATGAAAAAGATCTTTTTATTGAAAATTTTTATCACTTTATCTTTATATCATTTCTCTTTGAAAGTTTTAAACATTTATTCTCATGTTTTATTTGATTCTTGACTTAAACGTCAGCAATGTGCCGTCAGTACGTCATCTGCTAAAGCTGAATACGTCGACGAATGTAATGCAGTCAAAAAGATGATCTTTTTGATTCAAGCATTGAAAGAGATGAGATATGATGATTCGAATACGAATTCAATCATCATTTTAGCTGACAATCAAGCGGCTATAAAAATAAATAGCAATCTCGTCAATCACCTTCGGGCTAAACACATTGATACGTCGTATCACTATGTCCGGAACAAGGTAGAAGAGAGAGCAATCAGATTGAAAATTTGAAATACATACTCATCGATCAAATGGTGGCCGACGGCCTAATCAAGCCCCTGGACTCAGGCAAATTCCTAAGGTTCAGGTCAGTCATGAGACTAGCTACCCTCGCCGAGCATGGCGCCGGCGAGTAAAAGAGCATGGATACACAGTCAGTAGGGGGTCTGGATAGCTTCAATATGGAGCTTCAATTCCTAAGAGGGAGTGTTGAAAACAGGGAACAGTACTGCTACCTCTGTGGTTAGTAATCTCCGCTCCGAGCCCTATAAAGCTGGCGCTAGGGGGTTCAGAGTTTTCACCTTTCTTCCTCGAGTCCCTCCGTAGTTCCTACTTTCTAGAGTAGTTCAATCAATACATGCACATACTCCTTCTGACCCTCATATCCCAACAAAGTCGTTTCACGTACGGATTTACCGCAAGTTTGCGCGAATCGGAAGTTTTTCTGGGACTGAATAACTTAGGGCCAGAACTTTCACGCATTGGGGAGATGGTAGCAGCAAGCGGATTAGCTTAAGGTGCTGTCTCTTCTTCCGTCGACACCTGGGACGAGGGCGGGGGGGGATGCCAACTCAACAGCTAGAGGGCGGTTGTAGGATTTTACATAAACGACGAGGTTGCGCTAGTCGTCTATCGATTAGATCCAGCCTAGCGTAAAAATGCTTTTCCGATTTTTCTATGACCTAAAAATCTGAGACTCTTACCTCATTGACCTACCTATTTATCGAATCGTATTAGCACTCAGGATGGCCTTGGTTCAGTGTACCCAATTCCATTGTCTACCACTGCAATTGGCCTGCCTGTGGGAAATTATGTAAAGGTATGAGGGTCAGAAGAAGCATACATGCATGTGTATATATATGATTGAACTACAGTAGAAAGCTACGAAGATAGAAAGAAGGTGAAAACTCTGAATTCTCTAGCGCCAGCTTTATAGGGCTCGGAGCGAAGATTACTAACCACAGGGGTAGCAGTGCTGTTCCCTATTTCCAACAAATTAAACATAGAACTGGCCTAGAAATCAGGGTTGCTAATTATATAATTTTAGTTTTTATACTTTATAAAGAATGGCTTTATAGCTTCGTATTCCTTTATAATAACATCTTTATGCGTGTCAGATCGTGGTGTAAACAAGATAGGAAACTTCTCTGGCGCAATCAGAAATCCATCCGAGTAAGCTGTTTTAATGTCAACATTGACAGCCCCCAAGCCAGGAGAAAGTTCGAAGCCCCAAGCTATCTTAGCCATATTCACCATCTCCAGTCTCCTATTAGCAATAGGTCTTCACAATTCAGACAAGCGACTTACTAATGAATTCTTTGCTAACCGCTGCCCTGGACACACTCGTCTTCCCGCACCAAATCCATATGAGGTTCTCCGATGATCCTCCGTGCTCTCGTCAACAGGATTGCGGGTCCCAAACTTGTTGTTCAAGAAGCGGTCAGGTATAAACTCTCCTGGCTGGTCATACTCGGTCTCGTCATGGTGGATTGCCCAGGTATTAGCAAGGAAGATGGTGCCTTTAGGTAGAAAATATCCTTGGTAGGTATCATTCTGCGTCAGCATGTGGGGAATTCCACCGGCTGCTACTGGACGCCATCTGAGAGTCTGAAAGGTCACGTCAGAGTTGAACGGGGAGCTCAAGATAGTAATTACCTCGTCCATGCACGCTCTGATAAAAGGCAGACGACTTATATCATCTGATGTTGGAGATCTCAATGAGCCACACACTTGATCAACCTCCCTTTGCGCCTTCTTGCTGCTTCGTGCTCATATCCTCATTCACAGACGAGAGAGAAGCTATCAGCATTGAGCCTTGCTAATGCCAAATACTTCAACGTCATTGATGCCGCCATGTTCGTCTTGTGCTTGGATGATGGATGCCCCGAGACACCCGAAGAAAGGGTGCGACAGGGCTACATCGGCGATGGCTCGAATCGCTGGTTCGACAAAGTGTTACAGTTTTACGTGAGCGCAAATGGTCGCTCGGGCTCGATCACCGAGCATGGAGCTATCGATGGCACCACTTCTGCCCGCCTCTTCGAATGGATGGTCACCGCCATCGACGAGTATTTGCCCAGTTCCAGTATTGACCACGATCAGCTGAACGGCAGCCTCTCGTCGAGAATCGAGCTCGACGAGGTCGTTCTTCAAACGACGCCTGAAATTGAGAGTCACATAAAGGTGCTCAGGAGTCGCTTCCTTGAGTACACCTCGCCGGCAACCAGGACCTACGCGCGAGAGCATCTCACCGAGTTCGGCACCGACTTCCTAGTGCAGGGCAAAGTGTCCATTAAGGGAGTCGTTGACATCACCTTCCAGCTCGCTTTGCGCCTCTTCTTTGGACGAAACATCTCTTCGTGGGAGCCCACCAGCGCAGCTCACTACCATACCGGCCGCTCCGATGCTGTGCAGAAAGCCACGCCCGCGGTCGTTACTTTCTGCGATGCAGCCACCGAGGCCTATCAAGATCGAGATCAGAGTCAACATGGCAAGACAGCCCGACTGGCGGCTCTCCTATCGCCCGCCACCAAGCAGATGCATGCCGATATGCAAACCATGCTGAACGGACGCAGCTACATGCGAGTCTTCGAGGTGCTGAGCTGGCTGTGGCCATCCAACGCCGGCACCCCAAAGCCGCGTTTCCTAAGCGAGCATCTGTTTTTCGGCAAGCCGTTCCCCACAATCTTTGCTCAGAGTAATGGGCTCGACACCGAAATGGTCGTCGACGACTTCGCCACCCTCTTACCCGATACCGAGGGGTTCTGGACCATCATGTGGCCAGAGAAAAGCGAGTAAGTTACGTCGAATCAAATTTCTGCTAAAAATCCCGATTAACCTTTAACCGCAGGATTCGTGTTTACCTCACCGGTGGTTCGTCGGAACGGACTGCAGCTTTTATAGAGCAGCTACACCGTGCTGCGAGAATTGTACGCGATATTGTTCAAGCAACATGATGCGAAAGATGCAGAAGGAGCGAAATATAGTCGATTAGGTACCAAAGGCAGTGCCTTGTTTCTAGATTACTCGTTATCGTGCTTTAGAGGTCTTGTATATCTATGTGTAAGTGTAACCCTAACTACTTTCGAACTGAATCAATTCTCTCGCTTAACTATTCCGCGGGTAAGCCCCTTGTTAGGAATCTCCGACTCTCGGAGACCTAGGTGTCACATCACACACACACCACAGCATCGAATTGGGCCTTGTTATCAATTTACAGTTAGGGTTAAGTGTTCATATTGCTATCTACAATGCTGATAACTAGCTACTGTACATATTGAATGTTGCGAGGGGCTCCCGTGCACCAGTCGGCAGACTGGTCTCGTGGGCCAGAGATAGGTTTCCTTGAGACCCAACGGCCACCCTAAGACGGGAAACCTTTACTACTTGAAAACTCCGCACCACGCTCACTCCCACCGATATTTCCTAATTCATCTAACCTCGACGTGGGCGACGTTCTTGAATGTATCGTCCAGCTCATGTCTTTTACGCCGTCTCAGTGCCAGCAGACTAAATAGTCACTTCTCAATATACAAATCCTCCGAGAGAATCCTCTCTCTCCTTCAAGAACAAGAAACTCCTCCCAGGTGACACTTTGCAGCGCCGCATGCAGATCTGTCTGCTCCATCGCCCCGAGAGCCAGTCTAGAGATGCGAGCTCCCGATCATTTGACAGAGGGACAACGTCTAAACGATTCCCTTTTCCTTTCGAAGAAATCCATCTCCTCCAGAGGACGCAAGCCCTCTCGCTCAGGGATTGATTGCACACACTAGACACCTTCGGCCAACATCTGTCAAAAACACCAGGACCGTGTGCAATTAGTCAAGCTGTAAAAGGAACACGTAAAATATTGTAAAACTTATGCATAGTAGTATATATGTATACAAGGTTCGTACGAGGTTTATGTACAAGCCTTTTTTCCAATATATATATATATTATATACACCCCGAACTTAGGATTGGAAATTGCCGTTTCGGTTCGGGAAAGGGAGCAAGGCCGCTTTAGAGGGAGCAACGAGGGAGCACGGGTAGGGAACGAAAAAAACCGCTTTTTCTACAAAAAGCGTGTTTAAAACCTCCTAGCGGCTTTTTATTGTTTTAAACAACGCTTTTAGTTATGTAAGCATACAAGGGCCATTGATTGGAGAATTATTACCTTGCTGTCTCCGCGTCGCTGTCACCTCCAGGCTTCAGCAGCCTACAGCCTACAGGCCTTTTGACATCCCCCATAGCTCAATGTCTCCGCAACGAGGTGATAGGCCAGTCAATCAGACTGTTGCTGACAACTATCAGCAGGTAATCGTACCAGGAAGACGAAATACCGTGCAATGCCTACACTGTCACCGGCAGATGGCCAAAGAAGCTTCTCGTCAGCAGAGTTATCTGAACCAGTGCAATACATATCAGACGAGAGTCATCAATCGACCCCGTGAGCTGAAGAAGAGACTCCGCTATACACAGAGCGTTGAAATCGATGAGGAGAAGCTATGTGAAATGGAGGATAGGCTATTGGAGGAGAAAATTGCTATGGCCAGGCTCAATCCTTCGAGCGAGAATACCCTCAACGAGTATTTGAATAGCATTATCGACGGCCAGGTGCTTTTGAAGCTTCTTTTACATGGTGAAGGGGTCAACCTGCAGGCCTATTAGGCTATTGACCCCCTATTAATTTGCTACTATAAATATAAACCACCCCTGTGTTTAAAACCTCCTTCAAGAAGCGTGTTTAAAACATGCTTTGAGCTAGCCTAAAGGAGTTAGTCAAAAAACATGTTTTAAACAGATTCGCACCCTAAGCACGGGGGAGCACTGAGGGAGCAGCAAGGGAGCATGAGCGAGCAAGAGGGAGCACTATGGGGCAGTGCAGGGGGTTCGCCACTTCCCACAGGATCCCTTTGACGGCTGCCTAGGGGAGGCTTTGGTAACCGGATTTACCCGTCCCGCCCTGCCAAGGCAACCCTGAGCAGGCACAACTTCCTGGCGCAATCAACACATTGAATAGTCCACTCGCAACTTCCGGCGATGTATGTCTATCGTATTGTATTCCGATTCCAATCGTTTCCTGAGCACATAACCCCCGCTATAAGCTATGCTATCAAAGTATGAACGCGCGACCGTCTTTCAATATGCAGATTTCAATGTGCCTGCTCTTTGCCGTTTGGTAAGCAAGCTGCGTAAAGGGCAGTGTTGCTTTTGCGATACTTCTCAGGTACCAGCATGTGGTAGCTTTAACTGGACAATCCTAGTTTCGTTCCGTGACGGGGTGGAGTGGGTGCTCCGTTCCCCAAGAGACGACGGTGCAATTAAGTCGGATGAAACGAACCTCTTGCTGTTGGCTAGTGAAGCCGCTACTCTTATGTATATCAGGGCCAATAGTACAATCCCCGTTCCCGAAGTCTTTGCATATAGGCAAGCCATTCTCCCCATTCAAATTTGGATCGGGCTAACGATCAAATAGCTGATCTAGGGAGAATGATATCGGCATCCCATATATCCTTATGAGTAAAGATCACGGCACGCCTCTGCAGCGCAATTTTTGTCCTTCAAAGTGCTTGCTTCAATTGACGACGCTATTCCTTGGCCAATACAGGCAGACTCAACCAGAGAAGATCTCATCTCGTTGACAGATTCTCCCGAATCGAAACTGAGCTTAATCTCCTCGCTATCCTTTCGTAAACTCGAGGAATTGCCGTCTTCAAATTCAGGGGTAGAATTCAGTTCCAGTACCGCAAATATCACCGCCGTGAACAACGTCTTGCTAACATCAGTCCCTAATTTAACCACCCAATTGCAAGATGTTCTGAACGCAGCAAAGCAGCAAAGCAGCAACCTCCAGGGAATAACGGACTTCTATTAATGCAATCACACAGGCTGGTCGTTCGAAGTTGCTTTCGTGGAAGACGAGAGTGTGCATTACGCCACCCTCTCAGCGATAGTGACGAGGATCTTATATCACCTTCCCGACGCCGCACAATTCAACGTGACAAAAACACGCGTCGGAGTCATCAAGAGGGGTTCGGTGGCGATTGCCAATATAGTCACACTGCCTTTGGTCCCGCAAGCAGCTATTTCCAGCGACGCAGTGCCAGTGGTAGGCGCCGATGAGACGCTAGACATGACGAATGCAACGGCGTGGGAAATGGCTCTAGGAAGCGACGACGTGATGCTAACCACCCTCCGAGTCAATGCAGTAACAACAAGCAAACAGCCTTTGGACCCACTCATCCTCGACTACTTCAACGCCACCGTACCCTCCGCCGATGACCTCAGCAAAGCCGCTTCAGCCAAACGCGACGACGTCGCAATTGGTCCAGAGCGAATGCTGTTCTACGAAATCGACCGCGATATGCTATATATAACCATCAGCGTCTATGAAAACCCCAACGAAGACACCGCCGTGCGGAACTCCTCCATAACCGAGTTCCCCTCCCTGCTCCTCTCGGTCGGCACCGCCGAGCGAGCAATCGAAGATCTATCCGATCTACAAACGGAATTCACTAAGAACATCAAAATCAATCATCCTGTGGTCGACTACAATACCGAATTTGGACCGGAGGACCGCATTCTGGCATAAAGTAGTGATTACTTTAATGATTTCTGCAGCAGTGTTGTTCCAGAAAATAACACTGCAGAGCTTGTATGTTATGGGAAAGGGTAGATATCTGTTCGATATGGCCAGCGTGTGGGAAAAGACTGGCCAGAAACGCTGATTTGCCAATGCTGCTCGATGGAGGTGAAGCGAACTCGTCTCTCTCTCTCTCTCTCTCTGCAATTGCTCACTCGAAAACGATGTGTTGAAAGACGAATTCACGACGCCGGAAATACTCATGCAGGCTGGTGGGTCTCCAGCAAGAAGGCGCCTAATCCCAGCCGCGCTCGTAGTAGAGTGCCATGATTGGCAACAGTCGTAGCTAATGCAGGCGGAATCCTGCATATAGCATGCTTAAAGCGGCATCGATTATTGTCCTTAAAGGACAAGGTCTGGAGCCCGGGGTTTCCTCATCCCCACAACAGGTCGGCGATGAGGTCCAGCTGTACGTGCTGCCGGCTACGAACCTTATCCTACTGCTTGCAGGCAGTATCAGTCTTGGTATACGAGGACAAGAGGGCAGATAGGCATGTAGATATATATTGAACTATCTAGTAGGTTGAACATACGGGATGAAGAAGGAAGGAAAGAAGTGGGCGAAGGGTAAATACCCACCCACTAGCGCCGGATCAATGCGGAGATTACTAACCACAGGGGTAACAGTACCGTTCCCTGTTTCCAACATTTCCAACAATCAGGAGAGCCAAGAGACCTCGAACGATTTGGGCCCAGCTCAAAACGTTGACTGCAAGGGAAATTGGATACGAAAACCACCCGACGCGTTGTTTACCTGACTCGTACTCAGGCCCGAAGCTGGGCTTGCTGGGCTTACTCTGTAAGCCTCCCAGTGGACATGATATCGTTCTAACGCGCGATAGGACACCCTTGGGCTTGCCGTACGCTCTGGGATCACGTAGAACTCCGGGTGGAGTCAGCCGTGGCGAGGGAAACGAACAATCGAAGTGTCTATTCCACTCGCACTGGGACCCTCTACTATCAGTGGGTGTGAAGCTGGTAGTAGATTGTCGTGTCGCCTAGACCTTCGAGGAAGCAAGCTTGGTTAGTAAGAGCTAGGAATCCTGTTGCTGGCTGGGATAGGATACACCTACTCTTGCAAGACATGGTCGGCCTACACGAGGGAGACCTCCGTAGATAACGCGAAACGAAACTCCTAGGAGTTTCGCGGGGCGTAGTGCATAATGGTAGCTACTGCTACAGCTATTCAAGTCTCGGATCTGGCCCTAAGGACCTCACCCCTTCAATGGGCTCTGACCCTTGGTGGACAACACCATCTGGTGTTCGGACAGCCAATCCACAGCACGAATGAGCTTGATGAGACTATCTATGTAGCTCGAGAGGACGGATGCGCATGTCGGTCTATCTAGAGGTAGTTATGCTGCGAAGATAGGCTTGAGGAGCAAACTACAATTGAACCAGGCGTGAGGGGTTTGCCTTCGCCCCAAAAGTCGCATTCCCGCAAAGAGGAAAACTGGGGTAGGGCCTGCAGCAAGCAGACACGCCGAACCTACATATCGATTGGGGTCACGGCGATCAAGGCAACATGCTCCACTAGAAACTCCTCTCCGGGAGGAGTCCCCCTTAGCTACGCATCGGTCGTACGAGGCTCGCCTCCACAGCCTAAGAAGCCAATCATGGAAAAAGCAAGAGAGATCATTGTTAAATTGAATGATGGGGAACAAAGAGGCGTTAGGATGAGAGGATCGGACGAGCAAATCATCACCGATATTCATACGATGGTAGCAAAAGAGCTGAATGATAATACGGGCATACGAGGCATCAAAAAGCTCCCCAGCGGGGACGTTGCCGTACAAACACACAGCATACAACAAACAGAGAGACTTCAGAATAACGAGAGCTGGACCACGGTCCTAAGCGATAACGCACGCCCAGTCAAGAAGTCCTATCCAGTGATGGTACACCGAGTAGGGGTAAACAGGCTGAATGTAAGCACACCAGAACGAAGAGAGGAAACGGCAAGAACGCTCCAACTTCAGAATAGCAGAGCGGATGAGATGAAAAACATTAAGATCGTGTGGGTAGGATGGAGAACGAGGCCCCGTGAGGGCGATAAGAACGGAGTTGTGATCGTGGAATTCGCATCTCCGTGGATGGCGAATGCCGCGTTGGACTTTGGTCTAGTAATAGGATCAGAGGTCTTCAACTGCGGCGTGTACAACAAGGCATGCAAACCTACACAGTGTATCAAATGCCACAGATTTGGGCACATAGCACTTCAATGCACTACGAAGGAAGAGTCCTGTGGCCACTGCGCTGGCACGCACGCCACGGACAAGTGTGACGATAAAGGAGCGGTCAAATGCTGTATTTGTAACGTGGAGGGCCATAAGCCATGGTTTAAAGACTGCCCACATAAATAACGCGAGCTTGAACGGTCATATCAAGCAAAGCTAGCCACCCCCGAACGATATGAGACGAATGAAGGATGGAGAGGAAGACCAAGGGCCTCTCCCGAACAGCGTCGGAGGACCTACCCACATCCAATTAAGAGATGACAGGAGTTGGGATGACGAGGATATTATAGAGGAGATGGATACCACACTGGATACACGCAGGCTAAGCGCCATGATACCAATATCTAGTGGAGGTGAGGAGAGAGTCGACCAGGTTGAATTTAGAGAAGGTCAAATAACTCTGAATAAGGCTCAGCGACCTAGACGCCCAAGGCGATTAGTGCCCAGGCCTCACCACCACAAAGTCGCATAACACTGGTATTTGGGGGCTTCAGTCTGAACTATGGGAGGACCCCGCCGGCGAGGACGAGGCCGATTGGCGGAGATCGGCTGAGTCAGTCAGCCTGGGGCGAAGCAAGGCCGTTCATTGGTAGATATCTAGGTTTAAGGTTTTATAGCCGCATAGCGGGTCCGCTAGTGGCCTGCCGGAGTGCTTAATTGAAACCATCATCATGATATCATCATCCCCACAACATCGCTAATCCGCGACACCTTCTGCTCGCTTTAGAACAGGGCTAATACATCGCTTCGTTAGTCGAACCGAGTTGGCTGACCTGACCTCGCCCAGCCGTGTGCATCTTCACATCATGTCTTCCAACTCTGCGGAGGCCGTGAGATCCACTCGACTGAACAAACTTTTCGGCTCAGTCTTGCAAGGGAAACGTAGCATCAAGAGCCTAGCGGACGCGAAATTGTTCATCGAGGCAGTCTGCCACCAATCAGATCACCTGGATTGTGTAGAGAAGCTCGCTGCCAGCTCGGATGGGCTGATAGCTCTCAAGACCAGTCTAAGAACAGATGTTTCCCTGTCATTTGTTAACGAGCATACAGCTACTTTTCTACGATATATCTCCGAACCAGCAATCAGACAAGTTTGCAATGGCCAGTACCACAAGAAGCTTCTTGTCATCATCGTCGACCCACCTACTCTATGGAACGCCTTAGTTGCCTTCTACAAAGACCGCTCGCTTAACGAGCAGTCTCTTCATGCATTTGCGTGGTTATTATTGGAGCTTGTATCGCTGCTCGATCCAAGTGAAGCCGATGTTCTTTCAGATGCACAGAGTGTGGTTGCTGACGGATTCCTTCTCTCATCTCAGTCTCAAGACATCAAGACCCTCGGCTACAAGATCCAGAATGTTTTGCAAACCAAAGATTGCACTATACCCATGGATCCAGATTCTGCTCCTGGCGGCCGGCATGACAATGATCCTCCCGATTTCCGACAAATTGCCATCTTACCAACCGCCGACGAGATTCGTTCGAAGGAAAAACCATTCTATCGGCAGGCAGAAATCATCAACAACGCGGAACCAGAGCACCGCATTGCAATGCACCTAGACAATCAATTTCGCCTTCTGCGCGAGGAAATGCTGGCCGAACTACGGGACGACCTTCAAGATGCGCTGCGTCCAAACAAACGTAGACGATCAACTCTCATACTGGACGAAATGTCAGTGATAGGGGTCTTCTGTGGCGATGAGAAGAAAAGAACGCCTTGCACTTTAACTATGCGATGCCAGTCAGGCCTCAAAAAGCTGAGTGACCTTCCCCCACCACCATCGAATAAGCGTGCAGATTTCCTCCGTGACAACCGAAACTTTCTTAAGCACGAATCGTTTGGTTGCCTACTCCAGGGTACGGAGATCTTAGCTTTCGCTACAGTGGATAGAAGAGAAGACGCTCTTGTGCGAGATCCTCCATCCGTTATGCTCCGAATTTCGGGGACTATGGCCTTCAAAAAGGTATTGTTTGCGCACAAAGCGAAAGGTGATCTTAAATATCTATCAGTCGACACTCCGATCTTTGCATTTGAGCCGATATTGAAATGTCTTCAGGAGAAGGCAGGATTACCCTTGGCGGCCGAATTGTTTGGGCAAAGCGACCTTGGTGGAACAAAGCACTATGATGTCACTCTCCATGCCGTCGCGCGTCGATTAAAAGAGAGGAGTGGCAGCAATATTCAAGATATTTTGAAGACGGAAAAGGCAATCACCCTGGATATGTCCCAAATGGACTCGCTAATCTCAGGACTGACAACACCGCTAAGTTTGATCCAAGGGCCCCCTGGTCTGAAAACCCTCAGCCTTCACTTTGATATCACTGAATCCTGCTTTTAGGTACCGGCAAATCTTTCATTGGTGCGTTGCTTGCAAAAGTATTTCATGACTACACAAAACACACCATACTGGTTGTATGCTACAAAAACCACGCCCTGGACCAATTTCTTGAAGATTTCCTTGACATTGGAATTCCACCAGAAAATATTGTGCGACTCGGTTCCAAGTCCACTGCGAGGACGGCCAGCCTGTCTCTCCGTGCACAGAAAATCTCTTACAGCCGAAGCAAGAATGGCTGGGGTGTAATTGATAAATTAAAGGCCGAAGCGACTGAGCTTGAAAAGTACCTGAGCGCCGGGCTGCAGTCATACAGCTCCTGTGGGACTCAATCAAAAGAGATACTCGAGTATTTGGAATTTTCTGATGAAGGATCTCGATTCTACGATGCATTACATGTACCTGACGAAGAAGATGAAATGATAAGGGTCGATCGGCGAGGTAAAGCTGTTGGGCCTGGCTACCTTTTCGATCTTTGGTCGAAAGGTGATAGTGCGGGAGTATTCGCCGAGCAAATTTTGCCCCTGAACGCAGAAGTATGGAGCATGAGCTATGAGGCCAGACGAGCCTGCGTAGACATGTGGACTCATGCCCTTCTTCAGGAGCGAGTGGAAAATCTTTGTGGATTAAAAGAACGATATGACCGCTGCGAAACCAACTTGCAGGAGGTATTTGCGGAAGGAAAATCTGGTATACTCAGGCAGAAGCGAGTCATTGGCTGCACTACGTCCGCGGCTGCCATGTATACAAAAGATCTTCAGAATGTATCTCCAGGCATAATTCTGGTTGAAGAGGCTGCAGAAATCCTCGAGGCTCATGTCCTCACGGCTATCTCGTCCGAGACGAAGCAGCTGGTGCTAATCGGTGATCATAAGCAGTTGCGCCCAAGAGTAAATAATCACGCACTCACAGTCGAAAAAGGCGACGGCTACGACTTGAATATATCCCTCTTCGAACGACTGGTCCTTGCGGGATATCCACATAGTGTACTCACCAATCAACATCGCATGTGTCCCGAAATATCTTGTCTAGTGAGACGCCTCACTTACCCTGACCTTCAGGACGACCAGCGAACCCTGAATCGCGAAGAGCCGCGAGGCTTGCAGGATCGGGTCGTATTCTTCAATCACAAGAATCTCGAAGAGGACATCAACCAGATAGCCGATCGACGGGATGAAGGCTCTAAAGGAAGTAAACAAAATGCGTTTGAGGTCGGAATAGTGTTGAAGACGGTCAAGTACTTGGCGCAACAAGGGTACGGAACGGACAAACTAGTCGTGCTCACACCTTATCTTGGGCAACTGAAATTGCTTCAAGAGCAGCTCAGTAAGGAAAACGACCCGATCTTGAATGATCTCGACTCTTCCGACTTGATTCGAGCGGGCCTGCTTTCACGAGGGGCTACGGGAGTCAAGAAGCGGCCAATACGCATCTCCACTATCGGTAGGTTTACTATGCCTCCATGACAGCTCGGCAAATCACTGGAGTGTCCAATTGTTACAAAGGCTGACTTCCATAGATAATTACCAGGGTGAAGAGAGCGAGATCGTCATTGCGTCTCTCGCTCGCAGCAATAAACGGGCCGATATTGGGTTCATGGCCGCACCGCAGAGACTCAATGTCCTTTTGTCCAGGGCAAGGAATGCACTCATCATGATAGGTAATGCAGACACCTTCAAATCGAGCCGAAAAGGTAAAGATGTTTGGGTTCCTTTTCTTACACAGCTTGTTGAGAACCGTCATATATACGATGGGCTTCCTGTCAAGTGCGAGCAGCACCCTCAGAGAACAGCCGTCTTGAAACATAAAGAGGACTTTGTCACGAACTGTCCAGATGGAGGATGCTCCGAGCCTTGGTACGTCAAACAAATTTTTGCCTTCCGTCTCTGACTCTCTGAATAGTGGAACGAAACTCTCCTGCGGTCTCCATGATTGTCCGCAAAAATGTCATCAACTTTTCGATCATTCACAGATGAAATGTGAAACGATCATCAAGTCAGTCTGTCCTCGAAAGCATGAACAATCGCAGAGATGTTTCGTTGGCATAGTCACCTGCAGAATGTGCGAGTGCGAAAAGAAAAAGGAGGAACAAAGACGCCAAAGAGACCACGACCTCGAAACGGAGCGCGAAATTAAAAAAGCGAAATATCAGAAGGAATTGAATGACATACAAGATGAGATTGCACTTCAGAGACGGCAAATGCGAGAGCGATCGGAGCAGGAGGAGCGGGAGAAGGTGGTCGCACAACATCAGGAGGAACTTAGCGGCCTGAAAGAAGCTTTCAGCAAGTTCAAGAATATGTTTATCAAAGATCCCGATTCAAACGCGGGTCAAGATGCAACCCAGCTTACTGATCTTTCTGAAACAAGGCAGAGTGGCAATATGAATATCAAGGCTAATGTGGTCAGAGATGCAAATGAAGGTGGCGACAAAGATGTGAATTCGGAATCTCAGAAAGATTGGGAGTACCAGAAGGAGTTCGAGGGCGCACACAACGATGCGCTGGATTCTTTGATAGGAATGATTGGACTTGAAGAAGTCAAAGAAAAGTTCCTGTCCATCAAATCTCGAGTAGACACTGCTCTTCGGCAGGACGTTGATATCAAAGACGTGAGATTTAGTGCCGCTTTACTTGGCAACCCAGGGACAGGTATGATATGTTTGATATCATCAATGCCCTCAAGATGGAATTAGCTGACACAACCTAGGTAAAACGACTGTCGCTCGCCTCTATGCCAAATTTCTCACTGTTGTGGGTGCTTTACCCGGAAACTTCTTTGTGGAGACTACAGGATCCAAACTCTCGAATATTGGAGTGTCGGGCTGCAAAACTCATATAGAAGACATACTCAATAACGGTGGAGGCGTATTCTTCATCGACGAAGCCTACCAACTCACCTCGGGCCAAAACTATGGGGGACCCCAAGTTCTTGACTATCTACTCGCAGAAGTGGAAAACCTCACGGGGAAGGTCGTATTTGTCCTTGCTGGATATAACAAGCAAATGGAAAAATTCTTCGCCCACAATCCTGGCATACCAAGTCGTTTCCCCAATACCATGCAATTTGCGGACTACAGCGACGACGAGCTTCTGAAGATCCTGGCGCTCAAGACTGATCAGAAATATCGCGGGCGAATGGGGTTGGAAGACGGATTGGCGGGCCTCAATGCCCGCATTGTCTCGCGTCGGATCGGCCGCGGACGTGGCCGCGAAGGCTTTGGGAATGCTCGTGCAGTGGAAAACGTCTTTGCTCAAATTGCGGAACGGCAAGCTCAGCGCCTTAAAAAAGAGAGAAGGGCAGGAACCCGGACTAATGATATGATCTTCAACAAGGAGGATCTGATTGGACCTGAACCATCTCATGCAATCAAAGATTGTGAAGCATGGACGAAGCTTCAGGACCTCATTGGCCTTCAAACGGTCAAGGAGTCTGTAGAGTCGCTTTTCCAGAGCATCCAGTATAATTATGAGCGAGAGCTGGAAGAGAAGCCTATTGTTGAATACTCACTGAATCGCGTATTTGTTGGGTCTCCAGGGACCGGGAAAACCTCAGTCGCCAAGCTCTATGGCCAGATCCTTGTTCATATCGGGATGCTTTCCAACGGTGAAGGTATAGTTCCTCACGAAGACTTTGGCACGAAAGATTGCTAACGAAAATGGATAGTGGTTGTCAAAAATCCAGCGGACTTCATCGGCAGCGCTCTAGGCCAGTCAGAAAGTAATACTAAAGGCATACTTGACTCTACGATCGGAAAGGTACTTGTCATAGACGAAGCATACGGTCTTTGCGGAGCTCCAAAAGGTGATGGAGGCGGATCGCAGACAGACCCCTTTAAAACAGCGGTCGTTGACACCATTGTCGCCGAAGTGCAGAGTACGCCCGGAGAGGATCGGTGCGTACTATTACTCGGCTACAAGGACCAGATGGAGGATATGTTTCAAAAGGTCAATCCCGGGCTCAGCAGGAGATTTCCGATGGACTCTGCTTTCGTCTTCGAGGATTTCAATGACGACGAATTGGGCCGGATCCTGGACCTCAAATTGAAGCAACAAGGTTTCGAGACGAATGATCAAGGCCGAAAAGTTGCTCTTGATGTCCTCCGTCGGGCGCGCAATCGCCCACATTTTGGCAACGCAGGAGAGATCGATAATCTACTCAATAGCGCTAAAGCTCGCCACCAGCGGCTGCTACCAAAAAAAGGAAAGCGTAGAGGGGCCGCAACCTTCGAAGCGCATCACTTTGACGAGGACTTCGACCGCGGAGAGCGGGCAGAGGCTAATGTGAAATCGCTTTTCGAAGGCGTTGTGGGCTGCGACAATATCGTGGCTCAGCTTGAGGGCTATCAACTCATTGCAAAGAATTCGAAAAGCCTCGGTCTGGACGCTCGTGATCAAATACCCTTCAATTTCCTCTTTCGGGGTCCTCCAGGTGAGTTGTTCCTATTCATCGTAAGACACCATGCTGATTGGGCTTAGGGACTGGGAAGACTACCACAGCGAGGAAAATGGGAAAAGTCTATTATGATATGGGCTTCCTGGCCAAAGCAGAAGTCATTGAAAGCTCGGCCACAGAGCTCATTGGCCAGTATGTCGGGCAAACAGGGCCAAAGACTCAGAAGGTATTGGAGAACGCTCTTGGGAAAATCCTCCTTATCGATGAAGCATACCGACTTGCTGAGGGCCACTTCGCCAAAGAAGCTATGGACGAAATAGTCGACTGTATCACGAAACCAAAGTTTGCGCAAAGGCTTATTATCATCTTGGCGGGATACGATGAAGACATCAATCGCCTCATGGCAATCAATCCAGGCTTGACGAGTCGATTCCCAGAGTCGCTCACATTCAGGCCTCTACATCCTGTCGAATGCTCCAAGTTGTTAAGCAGATTACTTCACGAGCGAAAGGATAATATGGCCTGCATGAAAACGGAATTGAATCTCGGGATACTGGGGAATGTCTCACAAGAGCCTTTCCCGGAGCTACTTGATCGATTCCAACAGCTCACCAATCTTCCCAACTGGGCTAATGCGCGGGACGTCCAGACCCTTGCGAAAGGGATCTTTGGCAAAACAATCAAATCTGCGTTACAATCGCCAGGCAAGCTCAGCATTGAAGAGTCAACTATCATAGTAGAATTGGACGCCATGATCGTCGAGCGAGCGAATAGAAGCCGCGTTGCTATCCCCACGCAGCAGCAACTACCTCCCCAGGCGACGCAACAGCCTCTTCTCAGATCCCCAGACCCGCCAATCGCACCTTCAACAACCCAAATCGAGCAAGCATCGTCTGTCAACCAGCCTCCACACGAGGTGACACCTTCAACTACACCCAAACCCATCGACGACATCCCTCGAGACGCCGGCGTAAGCGATGAAGCATGGGTGCGCCTACAATTAGACAAAGTGGCCGCCGAAGACCAAGAGCGGGCCTACAATGAACTCCTCAAGCAAGAAGTAGAGCTGCAAAAAGCAGCCGCTGCCGCAGCGCAAGCTGCTGAGCAGGAAATCGCCAGAGCCTCCGCTGCCGCTACTGAGGCAGAAAATGCAGCAATCAAGGAGGCGATTGATACAGCTAATCGTCTTAAAGAAGAAGCGCGTATACGGCATGTGTTGATACGGAGGAAGAAGGTCGAACAGGAAAGGCTAAGGGAGAAGGAGGTGAAGGCGCAGAGGAAGTTGGAAAAGATGGGCGTCTGTTGTGCTGGCTTCCAGTGGATTAAGCAGCCCGGTGGGTATCGCTGCGCTGGAGGCTCGCATTTCGTTGGCGATGCGCAATTGGGCTTGGAGTGAGGTTTGCTTGTTGGTCTGGTCCTACTTATAGGGGTGTCGGCCGTGATCTTTGTTCGAATTTCCGGAGCCCCGGAATGGCTCAATTAGGCTTTTCGGATGGGGGGCCTGCTGTACATTCGTTATAAACCGAGCCGTGGTGGAAGGATGGGAAGTCATAGCGTGCAATATGCCGCCGGCGAAAGCACTAGAGCACTAGAGCACTGGAGACACTCAGATATGAAGCATCTTTTTCGGACCCCAACCTGTCCTTCCGATGCTCCACGCTCTCTCGTCCTGACAGTCCCAGCGGAGTGGGGTGGAGTGTACACTAATCTTAACCCCGCACTCGACGCCAGCACCTTCAAATTCGTCGCCCTATCCAGTAGGAAGTATGTTGCCATTTCTGCATTTGCCTAGACGATGACATACTAAACACTTCAATTTACGGAATCACCCTTAACTGCAGATACCGTCTTTTTGCGGCTCGAAATGGCACTAGCATATCTCGCGCAGTGTGCAAACTGTGGGACCGACGCAACAATGAGGTGTGAGGGCTGCATGAACGCGCCAGAGTACCAGCCTGGAGACTCTGTCGGTAGTGTCTACTGTAACCGTGACTGCCAGAAAGGACACTGGTCAAATCATAAGGCCCATTGCCGCGCCCTGGGACAACGAAAGAAGCTCCTTCGAACAGCCAATATACTCAAGGCCGCCCTGTTGACATACAGAGAGGTTGTGTACGATATCGACCTGACAAAGATACAGTTCCAAGATGGGGTTCTCTGTCTTCATCAAAATCAAAGATCTATCACTACTCGATCAAAACGTGGTCTCTTTCCAGTTCATCTTACCACCAATATCGACCATAAGGAGGCAGCTCTTGCGAATAATCAATGCACAACGGCCATGGCACTATTAGGTCGTCTAACCCAGAAGCTTCTTGAAGGTGAGACAGACCCTCAAGATTATCACTTGAGTAAGCTAGGATTTACATTTTGTAGGGGTAGCCTCGACTATCGAAGTATTGGACATTCATATTGGAAAGCCACTGATTCCAACAAAGCTCGTTCCTGGTCCAGACTCTAGCGCTATGCCACACACAGTGTTAAAAGTTGAACGATTGTTCGCTAATGAGGCATGGATTCTCGACACAGCAGGCTGCCAATATGGATTCAGAGAGGTTCTTGTCCCCTTCGAGAAGTACCTTGCAGACAAATCATGCCAAGTTTTGAACGAGCCCACCACTTACGATGCGACCGAAACGGAAGACTTGGACTACTTCTCGACTCTTCCGTTTCTGAACAGGACCCGAGCACAGCGAGAGGATAAAAAGCTGGAGCGACAAGCTCGCCTACACTTTGCTGTCTTCGTCAACACGCACGTCAGCAAAGGATATTCTTGATGGCTCTGCCGCCGAGTTTAAGGATAAATTGGACAGCTTCGTGCATGAGTTGAAGTTGCATATGCTAAATCTTGGCAACTGAAAAATTCTCAGATACAGTGAGTGGTGATGCGTTTGTGCTGGAGTCAGCCTTCTACGGAAAAATGGAGATCAGTGCCTGAGCTTCACCTCGGTACAGATCTCTCAAACACGCCAACTTCTATAAATGTGATCGATGCTTACAGATCAATCCAACCCACAACTGCACTATCCGGTACATGATGTAGAAAGATGTATTCGCTGCACTCTTTAAAGCAGCTCTGCTCCCCTTTCCCGAACAGAAACGGCAACTCTCGATCCTAAGTTCAGGGTGTATATAGCATATAGCATATTATATATATATTCATATACTAGATCTGAACTGTTAAGAATTTGCTATTTAGTGTATCTTAGTATTGAGATGAGATATCTTGATGTGAATACTTGGTTCGATGATATAACTTGTTGGTTTTTATGTTTTTATATTCGGTTCTTCAGTAGATGTGTTTGATCGATCAAGTACAGTACACTGGCATGCATGCCTATAGTTCAGAATAGAGCTACAATTCAATAATTCCTAGTCGCCTTGTGTACAGACAGGTAGGAAACAAGCTAGTCGAGAGAATGTAAAGTAGGAAAGGAAAAAGCAAATCGTTCTGTAGGAGAAAAGTACAACCAAGCAACTCTCCCCCTCAAAAAAACAGAATACCGCACGCAACTCCACCCCTTCATCCACTTCCCCAATTTCTTCATCTCTCCTCCCCTCCCACCCCCAAAAACCCCACGCACCCAACACTACCCCCCACCAACCCCCAGCCCAACAACAAACGTCGCCTTCTCCCCCCCTAAATGCGCCAAATACCCCACCAACTCATCTTCCTCCTCAATCGTCCACTTCACCTCCCCTCCCTCGACCCCACCCACCTTTACCACCCCCTCAATCTTCACCACCCTGACTTCAACGCCTGAGTGCGCTGCCGCGTGTTTTGAGCCAGCGAGGGCGTGCAGGGCACGGATTGTGGGTGGGGCGGGAAGGGTGTCGAGCCAGAGGGTTGGGGGGGCGTGGAGGGGCGAGAGAGGCGAGAGGCGGAAGTAGATGGGGGTGGGGTGGCTGAGGGAGTGGGGGGGTTGGAGGGGGAATTGGGCGTGGTGGCTCAGTTGGTGGGTTAGGTCGTGGGCGTGGTGGCTCAAGTCGTGTCCGTTGCTGAGGTCATAAGTGCGGTGGGTTTGGTCGGGGTGGTGGGTCATTTCGATGGGTGGAGCGCTGGCGGCGAATAGGAGCGTTGGATCGATTTGACCGTCGTAGTCCTGGTGTTGGAGTGGTGGTGAAGCGGCGGAGTGGGCGCTTGCCAGGGCTTGCGATGCTAGTGTGGCGATGCCGTTTGTGATCCCGTGGTTATTGTTCATGACGTCGTCCATGCTGTTGTCGACGCCGTTGCTCATGCCATTCTGAATGCTAGGACCAATGTTGGTAGTCGTCTTTAAACGCTTTCTACGCGATGGATCCTTCTTCGTCTGATCATCCCTTAGCCGCTTCATCACATCTCGACATAGAACCTCGGCAGCCTTGACTTTGGCCGCATGATCAGGACTCGCATCTCCATGACCGAGGATGCGTTGTAGAAGAGGCGATTCGGCGATCCATTTCTCCTTGAGCTCTTTCCAATGATCTTCGCCGGCTTCGAGCTTGCTGGTGAAATGATCGGCCACTAGGATGTTATAGAATGCTGCTCTAAGCTGTCTTGCTTCTTCGGGGTCAACGCCCATCTCGTTCTTGGCTTCGGCGATTGTCACACGAGTCTTCAGCGTACGGATACGTTTGGTGACGTCGCTGCAAATTACGTCCAATGCCAAGTTCTGTTGAACGAGATTTGCACCATCACCAACATAGAAAACGGACGGTAAATGAGGGTTCTCTCGGACGAGCTGGTCCTTTATCGCCTGCCATTGTTCCGGGCCGGCTTGGGTCTTCTTCACAACATTGTGATCCTCACAGATTCGCTGGAACTGGTCGCGTAGACGTCTATAAGTGTCATCATCAAGTCTCAGTAGCACTTTGCTCTCTTCGATAGTGGTTTCTGACGGAAATCGAGGAGGACCGGGAGGATCAGCCGGCAGTCCAGCCCATTCCTTAGTACGACGACGACGAGTACGTTGCTGATAGCGTTGTGCACTCTCTGCTTCAAGCTTAGCAAGGCGGGCCTGACGTTTGGCTTGGACTTCAGGAGCTAATTCGACAGATGCCGATCGCTTTCTCGCCCCGTTTTCAGTTGTAACAAGAACACTTTGCTCTTCTCCTGGGCTGTTGGCAGTGTATGTGCCTCCAGCCTGCTCCAGCTCTGGGGCGATAGCTATCTCATCGTTGTTCTTCGCGGTCTGCGGCTTGGCATTGTTTGCAATTCGCAATCTCCATTGGTTATTGTGCCTCACTCGAGTGAGCTCGCGATCTTTGATGTCAAAGCCTTCTGATTGAAGGATCAGTAGCATTTCCTTCTGGGAGGTATTTTTCCTCCATAGCTCAAGGACTCGTTGCACGAGGGCTTCATTCTTGGTAGCGGGATGGTGTTTGCTGGGGAAGTTCCATTTCTTGATTTGGGTTTGGAACGCGCGTTTACTGGAATCATCGTAGGTTAGCCATGACTCGAGGTTCGAGTCAAAACGATACAATCGACGTCGGCAGCGGTACGGAAGTGTGGAAGGACCATATGCGTTGAAGCAACTCGCCTACTCTACTAAGTTCTCCTCGGCCACCGAAGTCTTCCGCAATCAACTCGACAACTGCTTCATCACATACCTCGGAGCAAAATTGTGTTCAAGCTTGAAAAACTCCATAATATCTTCCAACGACTTGTTCTCTTGAATATACATCTGGAAGCACGTGACTTCCTTTCCTTCCCAATCGTAGACCATATTGCTGTCCTCTAAGTTGTGTCTCTGATTGTATTCGTCAACTTCGTTCTGCTGGCGGTGCAGTGCTCCGTAATAGTAGCATGTGTGGTGTTCGAGGTAAACCGACGGGTTCTCCGGGTACGGAGACATGTTTCCCCGTACAGGCGATCGTTAAACTTCAGGACGAGTATACGCGCGGTAAATAGACGAAGCCCTAAAAAGTGACTCAAGTCCTCAGCGCCACACCGGTAATGTATGCAGGGGTGGTAGTTGACGGAAATGATGTTTGTTGTTATCACGGCCAAGGGTAGAATGTCTGTGAAGATGTGTTTTCTGGGACGCGTCTATATGAAGCTAAAAACATGAGTACCGAAACTGGGCAATCAACGAAGCGGTATGCCACAAACCGTCAGGCAGCTTCGAGTGTGAGAATCAGGTAGGATAGAGCAATGTCCTTTGTGAACGCTATCTAGCTATTCGAATCCATTGATTCGAAGAAAATGAATATGCCGCCAATGCCACCAGAGAGATCCGATGGACTGAACATAGTCTTAATATCATATACACTGAACCCGTCATGGAGTAGGAACTGCGTAACGCCCTCGCTAAACATTTCCATTGTGTCCCCCAAAAGCCGTAAGGAGCCCGTGCGCCTGTGATGAGTAGAGGTCAGTCACTCCACAACGCCGTGTGCGCCCTAATGACCCCCCAAAAAAGGTCCAAGAAGCCCCGTCAGGTCTCGAGGAACCCGTCCATATGGCTCTCTAGAATCCTGAATATGGCCTCAACAGTGATCCAAGACTGTACTTCAATTGCAGTCAACCTCCATTGCAATCTCAATCAGTACGAACGCCTGCGCTAATAGATCCAATGCCTGCCCTCATGGTCGCGCAGAGATCATCGTAAGTCAGTGCCGAAGCCCCATAGATGCCCTTTGTGTTCTCACTTTCCCAGCTATCCTCTTTCACGACGATCCCATCTTCCTCTTTAATTTCAACCACATGGTCTTGAATTTGTACCAGAACAACATCCATTGGCTTTGAACTGATTTCCCCGCCGAGCTCGCCGTTCCTCCTCGGCGCCGATGCTGCTGCTGTGATCGGGGAATCTCTTCGGTAGTCGACTCAGTTGTGAATGGGTGCTGCTGGGCCCCAAAAACCATAGAGGACTTCTCACTCGCCGCATTGCTTCGAGCTCGTTTACGTTCTTTGCCCTCGGACTTTCGTCTCTGGCCCTCGTCTCGTCTCTCTTTTCTCCTTGCCTCCTTTTCCTGTGCTCTCGCCTCTGCCTGTTGGTACCGCAAGTCTTTGGCCGCTTCCTTTTCATTGAATTGTTGCCGAAGAGCTTGCACAGTTGCGGCTTGGGCAGCAGGGTCATTGACAGTATTTCCGCGACTCCGCTTGCGAAATGCGCTCTCTAGCGATGATCTTGCAGTGGGCGACATGGCATCTGCTGAGTTGATGTTGTCACTTTGTAAGCGCAAGGAAGACGGTGTGCCTGGAAGATTTATTTGGGAAGAGCTCGTCAAGCGTGAAGACGAATGAGTGCGAACATGAAGTGGTGGAGGTATGCGCCTCGATGAAGGAAGTGGGGCGTAAGGTATAGGTGTTGGCGACGGCTTGCGAAGTGAAGAGTCGAGGTGAGACCCTTCACTCGAAGCAATAGCTGATCCTGGGGCTGGCACTTCACTATCGAGTGAATTCTTGTATGAATTTGCTAGTGGAGGTGTGTAAGGTCGTGGAGTTTGTCGCATGGGATGAACGTAGTTAGCGCCATATCTTTGGTTACCAGGTGTTGTGGTAGATCTGTCGGAATTGGTACTCGTCGTTCGTTGATGATAACCCCGTCCACTTGGGGGATAATCAACACTTGGTCTCGGCCCACTATATTCTGAGGAGGTGTATACTCCCAAGCCTTCGTGCTCTGCGGTAGATCGTGACAGGTCTACGGTGTTTGAATCGTGGGCGGATAACTTCCGCAGCAGAGGTTTTATCTTCACTTTACTCCTCGAGGTAGATTTTGAAGAATTCAATGAATACGGATCGGTTAGAGCATTCGGAGGTGAGCTCACGCCCTGCGAACTGTAATTCGCGATGATATTGGAATCAGAAATTTCGGAAGCTGGGCTGTCAGTTCCTGAGATGGAGTTTCCTCGTTTGTGTAGTCTCCCATGACTTGAGGTTGACTTCGCGGCTGCCAAAGCACCATCACTCGGCGAAGACCTTATTTTCGCTAGCCTTGACCCTTGTATCGGTCTTGGAGCTTTTTTCCTCTGAACCCACAGTTGTCCATCATCATCGTTGTATTGTGTCGACGAATGGTAATATGGCTCATCCCTCGAGTTCAACCCGGCGTTGTAGCTGCTCAAGTTCGTTTGCGACGACATACTGCTGCTGGTATGAGAGGGCATCCGTTCATCAAAGGGTCGAGCCATGACTGCGATGATGATGATTCGAGTCGAGTTCACTGTCAACAGTCGGACAGTAGAATGCTAAAACAAGGTCGGGGTTTGGAGAAAAGTCATCGTATCTGTTGAATGGAGTGGATGATGAGCATCGGTTTGCGTTCGAAAGGCGCAAAGCAGATCTTTCGCAAAGACGAAGCCTTGTGACTGCGGAATTGGAATAGCCTGATGAAACACGAAACCCACCCTTCTACCATTCCGTCATGATTTGCGCTCACGAAGTTTCAAGTCCAAGCACGTTCAGAGTGGGGGTGCGGGATAATCGAGTATGGACAAAGGGCAGCACAACGGTAACGAAGAGATACCCACGTCCATTTCACAGGTGTGAGTTGGTGAGGGGGGTTTTGGAGGGTTAACAGGTAAGGAATACAAAGTACATGTACTGGAACATGATGACAATGCCACAATGCCCTAAAGGATCTACCGTAACCTCCACGTCGGCAACCGGGGAGCCCTTCATTTCCCGCCCCCACTCGGATGTCAGCCGAGGACGCAAGCGTGGCGTGGCAGCCTCAAAGAATCTAGATGCACGCACTTCTTCGCCTGCATTTCCTGGATATAGCACGCCCTGCATCGACGACAAGCCTCATGGCGTCTACTAGGACTCTACGGAAGTACACAAAAGGGATATCTCCGGCGGGCTAAACGCACACACACGAGCTCACTTGTATGTTCGGGGAAAGAATTGTACTACAAGTACACAAGTGTGCTTCTACTTGCTCAACAAGGGCAAGAAACAAAAGGGCTATTGGTTGTGGCTGTGTTGGTTGCTGCGCTGCCTCGTTTTGCGACGATGGAACGATCATTCGTCATTGATGAAGTTCTATGATTCACTATACGGTCGGTACCTTGGACGGTTCATGTAGTCGGCATGATAACAACAGTATGGGGAGGATGCTCGTGTACGAACAAGTCCGACGAAAGATGACGAACTCGAATGGTCAGACTCGTGGATGACTCGAAGTTGTGATTCAAATGTAGTAGAATAGAAGCCCGCTACATCGGATAGTATGTGTAATGCTCGTCGCCTTCAAGCTTGCAAATCCCCCATATTCCCTAGAAGTATACTCTCCTATCAAAGAGTTCGAACGATCTTATAGGTGTCGTGAGATTCATCAAGCTTAGTTACACAGGTCCACCCTAGGTATCAAAGTATCCAATCCACTAACCAACGTAACAATGCAAAAAGTACAAGAACAGCCCACTTGCCATGACCGAAGAGGTGTAGATAAGCTCAGAAACATGCGATGAATAGGGTATATTCGCAGCAGCAAATTCAATGCCAGGAGATAAAACAAGATCGCTTCAAACGTAGAGGATATACCGCTCATGACGAAAATCCACCAACTCAGCATCTGCCATCTTCATTACGACTGTATCAGCACAGTGGGGCGAATTTCTCCTTCCTCAACGTGGAAGCCAAAGACTGATCGGAAGAGGTCTTTCAACCAGGCATACTGCCCACTTCCGACCATCCATTGCACCGCCCGCGCTACATCTGGCGCCGCTGCTCTCCTTGGAGGTCCCGGATTGCGGAATCCCGGATCGCTTGCGATAAGCTTCTTGTATTTCTCCAGCAGGTTCACCTGCCAAGGCGCGTTGCCAAAAGAAGAAGATGGAACTGTTTTGACAAACGAAGCGAGAGTCATGGACGTGCCACGCTGAAAGCCAACGTTTGTCGCTGCTTTCACGATGAGTAGTTTGAGACAGCTCAGATGGGGATCTTCGGAGGGGTTGATGATTGTACTAGTAGATGAAGATGTCGTCTCGGAACCCTGGGAATAACCGGAGAGGGTACTTGATGATGATGACCACTTGTTCCTTGGCTGCTGCTGCATACGCGCGCTTTGTTCGGGGCCAAGGACCAGTATATTAGGCACTGGGCCATCTTCGGGAGATATCTGTTGCGTGTCTTCAAATATAGTAGTCGGGGTTTCAGGATTCAGACGGCCAAATTCATCGTCTTCTGACTCCTCGGCCTCAGCTTCGGCCTCAGCAACTGCAGCGGCCATTTGCGTTTGCTTGGCTTGTTGAAAAGCCTGAGTGAATGTTGTTTGACTCGGTCGGGGTGTTCCTCGATCTGGTCGTACTTGCGTCCAGCCTTCGCGAAATAGATCACAGAGCTCCCAACACGCTTGTACCGCCGATCCAAGCAATTCTTCGTCGGCAGGCTTGCCTTCGCGCTTGTTTTGCCGTAAGCTAAACAGCATCTCAGCCAGTGACCAGCAGGCCCGTAGGAGTGAATCGGTTTCCTCGGCTAATCGCGTCCGCTGTTTCATCAGCCGATGGCAGAGTGTGATATAGAAGTCCAGGGTCCGTTCTCGAAACGCTTCCGGCAACGTCCGATCGTGGGTATTGTAAAGGTGATTGTTGAGTTCGAAGCTCACTCGTAGCACTGAATCTGCCACATCGTTCTCCCGTTGCCGTACTTCGAACAGAGATTGGCAAAATTCGCGGCATAAGTCAAGTGTAGGTCGTACTTGAGTCGCAAAATCTTCGTCCCTAGTCTCATATAGTTTCTGACATAACTTCCAACACGATTTCCATGCTTGCTCCTGAATGTTCCCTCTACTTGCGTAGCTGAAGGCCCTTTCGCGATGAATATAGCTCAGCCCGGCAAGCGTATTACATAGTGTCCAACATTCGCTGAGTGCCAGCTTAAGGGCAGCGACTTCGTCGGCGGTGTCTTGAAACCGTCCTATAGTAACATCGCCGAACATCGTGTTGCGGTAGTTGGGAGTTAGCTCGTCACTTTGCTCAGTATCGTGAGCTTCAGGAATGTCTATTCTATATCAACGATGCCCTAGAAGGGAGTCGAGTATCTCAATTCACCTTCAAGTCTTGCTGATCTCTGACTGTTTGGCCTTTCTTGATCTAAAGCCTCAATCTCGGCATCCGGTCTGGTCTGCGCCCTGGGTGTAGCCGACCAATCTCTGACTGGTGCCACTGTAGTAGTAATGGGCGGGGGTGAATTGAGGCTGGCGGAAGATCTCTGGAAGAGAGTTAACGAATGTTTCAGGAACGAACAGGGGTATCTTTGCCCTTTCTACATCACTACCCTCATCTATTAGCACAGTAGTCACGTCAGAACTTTGTGACGGCGTTGGCGTAGAACGGCGAATAGATGGTGGAGACCTCCGAGCGTGCTGTCTACCATTAACAACCCGAATAGCCTCAGATATCTGTTGATACCTACAAAAGATTCGAAACTTTGCGGTGCATGTATAACCGAACTCGGCTGCTCATCTCCATCTGAATTTGGTCTGAGGCTATCCGCGGACGCGTCGATTGTCTCGATCTAATGATCATTTATGTCTCAGCAACGTTCCTCTTCTATAAGCCATGGTTGAGACTACCTTTAATCCGGGCGTAGCAGACTTCAAGACAGATTGTGCTTCTGTCTCGTCGCTTCCGAGAACCGAATCGTCAATATCCGTCGTGTCGGTTCCGTTTGACGATGGAGCAATAGGTGAGGGATCGGCGACGTCGCTAGCGTTTGAGACAAGAGGAGATGATTGAGCTGGAGGGTGAAGGAAATGCGAATGTTCAGAAGGTCTGGGCTGTCAGTTAAAGCTGCCTTTTGGGTTTCTTTCTGCGAGGAAACCACGGTGAAACCTACAGATTGGCGACCACTGGGGAAATGAAAGGCTTGGGTGAAGTAGGAGAATCCGTGTAGGGGGAGAAAGCAGACATGAGCGCGCTGTTTGGTGATGGCGGCATCATTGGTGACTTCAAGGCCATCATCATGGTAGCAGGTTCCTGCTCTGTCGAATGGCAAGCCCTCAAGGTCGTGTAGAGAACAAATCGACAACAGCGCGCACATGCAGCCTGATATTACAGCCAAGCAGATGAACGTGTGGGGAGGCACGAAGCTATGAGAGTATGCGGGGCATTCGAGTCAGGAAAGTTCCCTGGTATTCCGTAAGCTTTAGCGGACCATGCTCATCATGGTTCAAGGATGAGTCGAAAGTGTAGCGGAGAAATCGGTGGCAGCCCCTACGAGTAGGGGATGGTTTACTTGGTCCTAGAGACGCGAAGAGACAAGTCTCAAGGTAGGGCAGAGTAAAGAAGATGCACTACGCCGTTTCAATGCATAATATACATTAAGGTATGGATAGATGCTTCGTCCCAGTCTAAATCGTAGGCTGCCAGGCTGCATGCCACTACCGACATCAAGAAAAACATGCTACATACATATCCCTAAGAGTCAGAATCTACCAAAAATCTCGCTGATTACCTTTTAAGAATTGTCAGTAGCGGTGTGCGATTATTGCGCAATAAGTGCAGACTCCCAAACGTTCCCATGCTCATATGTATTGCCTCACTCCGTCGGTGCTATTGGACGTGTCTAATAAGCTCAACGAACAACAACCGGTCGGGAAGCAGGCTGATAGGACGGTGTCCCTCGTGCCCCTTTTTAGGCGCCCATGGATGGCCGGGAGCACTAACTCTACGCTGGCTCTGGATCAAAGCCGACGTGCACGGTCTTGTGTGACCTCTCGACTTCCCGTTCGTGTTGGGATCGGGTTACCAGTCAGGAGCTCATACGTGGTGACTGGGGCACCGAATCCGTCCGGGAGCAATGCCGAAGGAACCAAAGCCATGGCACAGGGAATAACCGCGGAAATGAAAGTCGTTGCGGCTCAGATGTTGGTGTAACTCTGAATGATGTGGGCCAGGGGGCAATGGGGCTAGCTGGCGTAGATGTACCGCTTGGTTTTGTGAGACATGTGTACAAGCTCATAAGGAGACACTGCATTTGAACAGAACGCCACAAGATTGATTTTGACCGACAGATCCCTGGGTCCCAGATCGATCTGTGATTGCTATCTATGCTACACAAATGAACACAACAAGCAAAAGATGGTTTTGTGCTTTTCCTAAGACTCATTTCCTCTAACAAGATAGTCCTTCCTCTACTGTTTGAACGAACTACCAGGCAGTCCTTCTAAGCTCCTATACCCTACACCGATGGTATTGCTCTACCCGCTATGTTGTGGCAGGTTGCCTAGAGACGATCGGCTTTCTGGGACAAGGTAGCCTCTACTTGTCTTTCTTGGGGGTGCCGTCAGGGTTCTGCTGGCTATATTGGTCGCTCAAACTGTTGTACTCTCGATGGAGCCCCTGGGATTGTTTCTTGAGAGTATCAATATCACGGTCCCTCTGAGCAACCATATTCTTCAATCTTCCAATCTCGCCAGCATCTCCCGCCTGAGCAAGTCTATCAGACTCCTTACCTTTGGCCTTTGGGTCACCTTCGTAACGCTTAACTTTCTCCTCAAGCCGAAGAGTGTCGAGGATCAAGACGTAAGTACGGTTGAGGATCAGGGAAAGGAAGAGGGTGAATCCGCAAAGGTACATGTTTCGCTGCGAGTAGAACTTGCGTGCTTGCACCTCCATACGTTCAGAGCCCATAGTCATAGCCGCACTGTATCCTGTTAGTGATATATCACAGCTAAAAATGTGGCACATACGCATTTCCGCTGTTCTTGCTTGCCGCCAATTCGACCTGGACACGGTACACACGGTTGACACTGTCGATGAAGAGAATCAATATGAATATGAAACATATCTGACACTTATTAGCAGAGAAGGTATGGCATTGTTCCGGTACAAACCTTCATGCCATATTGTAGCTTCGCTATTATTGGATTCTCCGATATGAAGGTAAAAAGCTTGCGCTTCCATGTGTAGGGAAGAGGGACGATGAGCAGCATGAAAATGCTCATCTCCGCAACGAGGAGGACAAAAACCTAAAGGGTTGCTCTCGTTAGTCAATGTGGACGGCCGCAAGGGTAATTGTAGGATAGACCGGAGCATAAACAAGAGAAGGCATTGTGCTCGTTCGTATGATTTGATAGGGAAGGTCGTGGTAAGGCTCGAAGATGGAGTAGGATGTGTGGGAAGCAGGAGAAGTTACTTACTAGGCTATAATAAAGCGTCATATTGGCGATCCACGTGAGCAGGAGTGATTGGGGGGATGTAATTTTGCTGCGTTCAATCAGCCTGCTGGTAGGTATATTATGTAGACGGCTTGCTGGCCCAGTAGCGAGTGGTGTTATGAACTTACTTTCAAAACTCAAATCACTCTTTGAACAGGTATTGTTGGATTGTTGCTGTCAATTGCCTCTATCTTCACTTATATGAAGAGAAAGATGGCTGGTCGTGTGTCTTGAAAGCGCAACGTCATCCAGATTTTCTTGGAAGTGGGATCCGCGCTAGATTGCCGCAGGGATCATTTAGGCTCCCGGGACCCCTTTGGGGCAAGGAACACCATCACGATCAACACAAACGCAACGGGGTTCTCCAGAACTATTGAAATGTGATAGCAAGTATCATGATCTATGTGGCTGACTACTGCGTGTCGATGTGGATGTTTGAACCTTTCCTTAGAGGACTACCATATGTGCATGAACATCTAAACCAATAGTTTCTGGGCCATGCATCACAAGTACAGGTAAAGCTTGTAGGTTGTGCTGATCTCTAACTATCAGCCTCCATACATCTCTAAACACCCAACAGGTCCGAGCCATCAGGTATCAGAGCTTGAACCGCATCTGGGAAGACCCTAGCCTTCTGCATTTATCTCGTAGCTATTGGACTTATGCTTAGGTTCGAAATGGAAGTTTTCATGGGCGGGACCGAGAAACATTTCACTAAGAAAGTCAGGAACACCCTGTGTTCGATTAGAGCTGATACAGAGTCATACCTGATCTTGATCCAATCCTTATAATTATCGCTTCCCAGAAGCGTCTCCAACTCATTTCTTCCTCTCCAAGCAGGCGGACGGTCTTGTAAACTCGGTGGCAGGTACTCGAGTATTCCCACAGGCACATATCTATATGCGAAGCTCAGCCACTCGAGCAAGAACCGTCTTGTGGTCCCAACGCCCATCTCGTCAGACCCCCAAGTCTCCAGGCCGTACCGAACATACTGCTCTATTAGTGCTAGACGTTCGGTGGCAGACTTATCAATGTATTGGCCCTGCTCTATCTCCTCGAATATCCAAGGCTTGATAAGAGCTCCCCGGGCGATCATCACCGAGTCAACTTTAGCTTCGGCCAAATGGTCGTTGTAGTCGACATGAGAGTAGCAGTCTCCGTTGCCAATAAAGTACACCTTTCCATTTGCAGGCTGAGAGCTGCTTTCCGCCTCCTTGGTTGTATCTGACAGGTCATCTCCTTGTTCATTAAAGCGTTTGATGAGAGCCGCGCAGTCGGATATATATTCCCAATTGGCGTCCTTCGTATATCGTTGCTGCTTACTGCGGCCATGAAGAGTAATAGCTGCGACACCAGATGACAATCCACCGAGCTCCGAAGCCAAAGATCCGCCATGGACAAGCCGCTCCACAAGCTTGTGCGCGCTTGGCTTGTTGTCTTTCGTACCCATCCGTATCTTGATTGTGATAGGTACCTCTCCAGACACCGCATTCATTCCCCGTACCATCTTCTCAAGCTTTGACTGGCTATCCAGCAAAGCTGAACCAGCACCAGTACGGCATATTAGGTCAATGGGGCAGCCACAGTTCAAATCGATTACTCGTAGATAAGGGCACAGTTTGGACAAGACCTCGGTGGTTTTGAGTGCTTGCCAAGGTTTGTTCGCCGCAATCTGAGCGCCAAATCTGATATCTTTGGCGTTGTTGTAGTCAGTCACAATGGATGCTTTTGGTTTGTACGCCGGGCTCGCTGCCTCAGATTCGTGGGCCCGCATCAGTGCCCACTCAGATTTTTGACCTTGTATCAATGACAGACCCACAGCCATCTCTGAATATGTGATCTGAGCACCAAGGCCGACGCACAGTCGACGGAATGGAAGGTTACCTTGTGTGGTTAACGGAGCAAGCACAGGTGTTTCTGGTCCAAAGTATATCTTACGTTTTTCCGAAGGCAGAAATGGAGGTTCAGTGTATTGAGCTCTATTGTCTTCTCTTGTATCTCCCCGTTGCAGACCGTCCACAATGTCAGTATATGAACTGTCGAGTTTCTGATCCATTCTTGGATCTCGTTGAGAGGCCTGATCGACCTCTCTACCACTCTTATCTAGCCATTCGTTATACTCATCAGCTTTAGGCGTTTTGATTCTCCGTTTCATCAAATCCGCTTTGTCCTGGGTCGACACGGTGTTCAGTGTTCCTGTGTCGCTTGAGTCTACAGCGGGCGTCGCAAAGTTACCAATCTTTCTTTCATCTTCAACTAGTACCAACTCTTTCCTTCCGTCGTCGGTTTCCGCTTCCCTCATGTGCGAGCCGACAAAACGACACTTCCAACCCACATGGCATTTCCCTTTTGCGGCCCAGATTGGGCAGATCCCACCAAAGGTCGTTAGATCCTCTCTCTTCCAATCTTTCAAATACTTTCGCACATCATGTTCGAACTTGCAATCATCACCATATCGACATGTACCAGGATGGAATTCTGGGGAGTTGGCACGACTCTGACACAACCCTACTTGATCCCTGGAAGATCCAAATTTACGTTTCGTATTCTGGCCTTTGGATTTATCTCTCTTCTTACCGCCTTTACTTTCACTCGACTGCTCTAGATGATGAGATCCTTCGGCGGCGTCGTCATCTGGAACAGTTGCACTGCTGTCCGCCCTGCTTCCTGGCGGGTGCACAATGAATCTGAACGTGTCAGATTATCAATTTAACGAACGACGCAGAGACGCAGACTCTGCTTTGACTGGAGCAACTCCCTTTCGCCTTTCACTCGGAGTGAAGTTTTGATCTATCTGCACTGCGCCGGCAGTCGGGTCCAACTTGATGCGCTTCGACGGTAATTCATCGATCCCTCGAGCATCCGCATGTCTTTCATACTTTTCGGCCTTAGTAACTGCGGAATCCTCGTCAAACTGAGTTTGCTGGGGATGGACAGTCTTGGCCACGGTCTCCGAAGATAGTTCAGGCTTTAGATCCGTAGAGGGATCAACGGGATTTCGAGCCGAATACTGACTGTCGTCTCTGCCATTTGCCATCGTAACGTCCATAGAATATATTTGAATATCTCACCAGCATTACTTAACCGGGATGACCATGCTGCGGGATATCAAGACTGCACTACTCTCGATTGAAGTATGGTCTCAAGATACTAACAGTGCTCTGTTTGTTTTGTCAGGACACACTACTTTTTCCCTTCTCCACCTTTTTGCTTGGTGAAGCTGCTTGGGAGCGTTTTTGAGATTGTATCTTATTGTGGGCAAGAAGTGCCACCTCAGTCCCCGACAAATGCTGCTAAGCGAGGTTATTAATTACCCTAGTGCCATGAACATACCTTAGCCACCACACCCACCTTACCGTGCTTACCTATACCCTATCTATGTTTGGGCCTGATCATATCCAATTTTCTCAGTTTGAACATGGAAAGCTAACCAATAGACTCAATAGACTCAATAGATGCAATGGATGCAATGCAGGTTGCCATTCATTCTCCTCCTAGAAGCATAATCGTCAATCGGAACCATCCGTAATTGGTCCTTCATGCTGTAGGGACGGATCATGGCTTCTTTCCCCAGTGCGAGAACGCAAGAAAGCCTTACTGATTCCCGTAATGATGGTTGGTTCTCTGGAAATGGCATTGGCATGTAGTTCTAGATAGATTACCAACGCCAAGGGAGTATTCTTGGTGAAACAATCTAGCCCTCATTCGCAAAGAACAACATTTTCTGCATTCTGCGGTTGTACTTGACCTCGCAGCCCGTCGCCATTGGCCCACCAAGATGACTCTTATATCTTTCTCTTCGCATATCGACGAAACGAAACCGTTGCTAACAGACGAAAGCCCAGATGGACTTCGGTTCTACTCCGTACCTACCTACCTACCTACCTACCTTACCCACAAACTATTTTAAACGTATCGCGTGCGTGGTGGGAAGAGCTAGGGAGCGTGGGAGCTTTTAAAGAAAGAAAGCCCTACAAGTCGTTCTAGAAGAAGCTTATTTCCACGCGAAACACCGTCATTTCATTTCCCATCCGCAGCCCCGTTTGCATGTTTACTACTCTTTACTTTTAACCTGAGTACCTCGCGAGTATTCCCGTATTCCTTGAGAAAACAAATCTTCTTGCCAGAAAATCAATCCACAATATCTCCCATATTAATTCGAGAGCGCTGTTGCGTCTATTCATCTATTACTAATTGGCCGTTGCCACGAACCGAGGAACGAGCACCCGTATTGTATCCTCATAGCCGCCTCGGACTTTCCCCCGTTGTCATATGCCAATCGTTGGCTACGCTCTACCTACAGGCTGCCATAACAGAACGAGGCCATATAACCTGCAAACTTCCACTTACTGAAAACTCATTCTGTCTAGCATCGGCTTGGAAACATCGAGAAGCAGCCTTCTCGACTGCCTCAGTCTAATACACCGCTTGTTCCATCCACCACAGCACGCCCGTTAAGCTGGATTCACGGGAGACCCCACCTCCTCTGCACTTCTCGCCTGCGACCAGTGACCTCGAACGTGCCTCGACCGCCGAAACTACTCCCATCGGCACTCCCAAAGGTTTCGACGCTGCATACCGGCGGAAGTCGGAGAAGGAAAAGGAGAAAGACCTGCTCTTCTCGTGGTATCGCAAACCGTCAAGCAGCTTGGTGGGAGGCGGGAGCTCCTACGTTGACTCCACGCTCTTAGAATCAGACATCGAGGACTCGACGTTTCCACTCTTCACCGACTCTTTGGGGCATCGAGACATGGCCGGCCGGTCATCACCGATCAATATTGCCACACCTTCGCGGAACGGCTCAGCCTCTCCCCGGCATCATCAAACCTCGAACTTAACATCCGCCCTTCAGTCAACCACAGGAAATGAAAACCGGCCAACGCCTGCATTAGATATTGGTGGTGGCGGCAATGCCGAGGGTTTCCGTGGCGGCTTTCGCCAGCGAGAATCTGCCAACGGAGGTATGGCTGGACTAGATTCACAATCAGAGGGAGGGGCGCAGTCGATATCCATGGACGCATCGAATTGGGGGAAGCCAAGGCGAGAAAGCTTAGCCGGCAGCTTGGTGCAAGGAATGAGTTGGGGTGGAGTGTCTGTTGGGAGTTGGATCCGTGACGAGTACGTCCCCAATCTTGTTTGAGAGTCTGACCCATTCCGTGGATGGTAATTGTCTTGTTTCACGCAGTCGTATGGAAGCGCCGTTGCAACATGCTTCTGTTCTTGTAACGATGATTCGCGCAGGCCCTCCTTGTCAACTTGCTCTCCTGCACTAGGAGACTATGAGTCTGAAATACTTGTCAACATTGCTGACGCTTCTCAGTATCATCATGCAGGGAACATCACCTTTTGCTTACCAATCTCCGTCATTCCACTCCTCGTCATATCTTCCAAAGCTCGAAGCGAATTTTATGCGAGACTTCTCATGCTGTGGATTGACATTACCTACTTTACACGAGCTCCTACAGCACTATGAAGAGCATCACGCCCAACAGGTGTCGACATCAACACAAAAGCAAACCTCGAATCAGAGCGCCCCTCCTGACAGCAAAGCCGCCATCGCTGCGGGGGCAGCAGCAGCCGTGCAGGAAAGGGCTCGGCAACAACCGCAACAGATCGATACGTCGAAGGCGCATCATGTTTCCCCAACGATGCAGCGCTCCACTACGCCAATTGCCTCACGCAATTCCCAGCAGTACCCAGTAGCGAGCTATCCCCAGACACAAGCTCTGCCAACCCAAGATATGGATGCCGTGCAGGACATGGAAATGGACGACGAGGTCACTACTCCTATTTCAAATCTAAAGCAAACACAATATCCTTTACAAGACCAGCCTCGGATGATGCAACGCTCGCAGTTTGGCCAACCAGCGTCAGCTCGGGTACCGCCATTAAACCTCAATACGCTGTCCATGGGCAACCCTCTCCAAACCCATCAAGGACTGCGTAATTCGCAGCCAAGTACACCAATATCTGCTGGTAGGAGCGGTGGTATGTTTCAGAATAACCCCACAGTATCTTCAGTCAATACACCAACCTTGAGCACACATCCTCTTTCCCAACAGCAGCAGTATATGAATACGCCCGACTCGTCCGCTCCTGGTACGCCTGGAGAACTTGATCCTGACTTTGTTGGAAACATTGGAAACATGTCTATGACCAACAACCAAAGATTCATGCAAAGCCAATACCAAGGCTTTGGTGGATACGGTTTCGGTAACAGGAATGAAATGGTCGATCTCTGCATTGACGAACCAGCAAAACGGCTTTTCAGTCTCAACGGTGGTTTCAACAATCCTCAAACAACGTCGTCGTCTTCCCAGTTGGGCGAAGACCAATACAGCGAAAATAGTGAGCTTGCAAGGACGATTCGAGAACAGCAACGGATGGCCGGTGTTCCGGAGCCGCAGCCAGATCACGGTATTCCCAAACCGTTCCACTGTCCCGTAATTGGTTGCGAGAAGGCATACAAAAATCACAACGGATTGAAATACCACAAAAGCGTAAGTCTCTAACAGTGTGAATTTATAACTGCAATTAACACCGGAACCAGCACGGCCACAACACCCAACAGCTCGCCGCAAACGACAACGGCACTTTCTCCATCGTCGACCCCGAGACTCTCAACCCGTACCCAGGAACCCTCGGCATGGAAAAGCACAAACCCTACCGCTGCGATGTCTGCGGCAAGCGCTACAAAAACCTCAACGGCCTCAAATACCACAAGAACCACTCCCCAGCTTGTGACAACGAAGGAAAACCCAATCTAAAACCGGATTCTATGATCGACCTCACAAACCCGAATATGCAACAGGGCCGGAACCTCAACTTCCCAGTCGGAACTCTCCCGGGCGAAAATATGATGAGATAACCCCCAGCCCCGGCCGATCAAGAAACAACGATGATACAACTCCGATCCTCTAAGCTTTCATTCCATTCCTCCAGTACATAGGTCCTCCCTTCCTTCCCCCTTCGCTCAGATCCAGAACAACAATTTTCAGCATTGCAACCGGCGCTAGGGACCTCTTTATTCTTACAAAGATTCCCCTCTCTGCGGTTTACTTCTCTTCTCTTCTCTTCGTAACAGGGGCGGGCGGGCGGGCCCGAAACCGGTTTTTGAGTGTTGACTATGATAATAATTTTTTTCTAAATTTGGCGGCGGGAATTGCTTTCGTCCGGTCCTGTGCGCGCGGTGTGGCGGATGCTTAGCGGGTGGTGAACCCATGGGGACTAATGCAAATGCAGATGTGGGAGAGCGGTGGTGGTCGTCGTACATAGATCAAGAATGTGGGATATATGGAATGATAGTTTGACGGGGGGTTGTGTACATTGCTGGGCTGGGCTAGGGTCAGCGCTGCGGGGATGATCGGATAGGCTGTGTAGTTAATTATGGGGTTGTTTGAGCTGTGAGTTTCTCGGGGTGAGATGTGATGTGAGGTGGACGATTGGGTGATTTGGTGATGTGTCTGTGTGATCCTGGTGGCTCCTATCTGGATCATTCGTCACATGTTATCTAGTAGCCTCCTACTGCAGTCACTCCTCCATCTCGATCTCCCCCTCCCATTCCCCCTTCCCCACCCCATCATCCACCTCCGCCTCCCTCTCCTCTCTCCCCTTCCCCCTCCCCTCCTCCCTCACCCTCCCCTCAGCAACGACCCTCTCCCTCTCCTCCCTCCTCCTCCTCTCCCCCGCCACAAACGCCCCCAACGGCGTCTCCTCCGTGTTCGTATCCCTCAAAAACCCCTCCACGCCCGCGCGATCGCTAGGGCCGAAAGTCACGTTCCGGCGGTGGGATTCGATATAGCGGGCGTTTGATTCGAGCTTGCCGACGAGGAGGGAGAGGTAGGAGTTTAGTTTTGAGTTTTTGTTGCCCTTACCTTTGGAATTGGTGGCGGTTGATTTGGGGTTGGAGCGAGAGGGGGCGGATGTGGCGGATTTGAGCCAGCGTTTTAGGAGGACGGTGGGGGGGAGGGCGAGTTCGGGGAATGCGATATGCTTAGCCCAGATGGCGAAGAACTCGCCCAAGAGTTCTGTGATTTGTGCGCCTAGCGCGTCTTGGTACACGCGGGTGCGGAGGTAGGATTTTGGCGCTCGCAGGGCGGTGTTGAAATCGAGGGGCTTAAGGGTGGAGGGTTTGGGAGGTTTGGTGAGGTCGGGGGAGTTGAGGACTTCGAGGAGAGAGGGGGCGAGAGGGATGTAGGTGCTTGTTGCGAGGGAGAGGCGGAGGAGGGAGCGTGTGAGGTGGAAGCGGAGGGGGAAGTAGGTAGGTGTGGGGATGAGGCGGAGGGCGCCGAGGGTGATTTGCACGAGGGGGTAGATGAGAGGGTGAAGAGGGGAGGAAGGGATGGTGCAATGGGAGGAAAGGACGCGAGACCAGAAGTCGAGGGAATGGGTGTATTGCCAATTGTAGATGGTTTTGTAGGAGTCCTTTGTTGGGTGTGTGATGCTGGTGCGCAGATGGACCGCGAGCTGTCGGATATAGGTAAAGCCAGTTGTGTAGCCAATGTTGGGATCCAGGCCCCAGAGTTCGGCAGCGGAGTTTTTCATGAGGTTAATGCCGGAAATAGTATGGATGTTTGTTGTGCGGCTACCTTTGACGAGGCCTTGGTAGGTGGTTTTAAGAACCGCTTCACGGAGAGAGGCGTCGCTGATGACAGCGAGGCGGCGCAGGAGAAGAAAAGCGGTGATGCGCGTTGCTTCGGTGCTTGCGGGGTCGGACCAGATGTTGACAGTTGTCTTTACTAGAGATTTGAGGACCTTTTTAAAGGAGAGGAGATAGGGAAGCAATGGCAGCAGCGACGAGAGCGTAAGCTTGATTGTCGGAGCATCTGAGAGGTTCTCCAGCAAATGTTGGATCGACGCGGCATGGGATTTCAGCAACGGTGACAATGTACGGAATTTCTTAGAATCGGTCGAGATACGCACTTTGCCGGAGTTCGACTCCTTTGCTGGCAAATGATGGCTGAGGACGCCTGGGACGTGTTCGAGCGCTACTACTAGTAGCTGATGGTAGACCTCTGGGCTTGCGATAGAATATTTATGCTCCTTCCCACCTTCATCATTAACATAGGCAGCAGCCCTAAATGCCAGAACCACCTGGCGTGTGGCCCGTAATGAGTGCTGCTCCGACAAGGCAATCTTCCATTTGTTCACCATAGCCATTGTAACGTCCGACTCCGTAACAGCTTCTTGCTCTTCCTGTTTCTCCCCAATTTCCTTACTCTTCTTCCGCTTCTTCTTTGGCGCTTCTTCTTCACTCAATTGATTAACCTCCGCCAGGTCATCTTCGGCAAAGTCTAGCAATTCAGCGTCGTTCTCTTTCAAGTACTTGTAGAATTCTGGGTCTTTCTCTTTTAAAGCATCCAAATCTTCCTTGTGTGTTTCTGGCCCATCCACATCAGAACCGGGCTCCTCGTCGCTGAAGGCATCGACGACCTCGTCAGAAGAACTCATGCCCGAGTCCTCATCTCTCCCCGCTTGCGTAGCTTCCCGCTTTCTTTTTCCAATCTTCTGCGGTACGTCCTTCGCCTTGCCCACCAACTTGGGCTTTTTCTTTTGCTCGGGCAATTGGAAGCCGCCTTGAAAGAATTCGTCAACACTCATTTTACTAAAGTCTTGAGTTTGCCCTTTTGCCTTGGCCCCAGCCTTCGGTGCTGGCTTAGATTCCTCATCATCCGACACCTTAGCATAGTCACTAGCATTTCGAGCCTGTTTCTTCGCCTTGATTTGCTGGCGTTGCTTTATCTTGGCAAACTCTTTTCGCTTCTCAATGGTATCCTTCAAGTGGTTCTTCTCGAACTTTTTCGTAGATTTCTTCGCGCGCCCAGCCATACTCGTCGAACGATTAGTGGTTTACTGTGTAAGGTTGCTCTAATCGTTGTGGGCGCGGAAAATTGATATTGCCAAGCCATCGACACTTTAAAGTAGGCGAGCTAGCCCTGCTAGGTACAAGTCACCCTTCACAGTTTTCGAAGCTTCACCAGCACTCTACAGCTTCCATGATCGGGAAGTAATTGACACTGCGCGCTTTCTTAGATGCTCTCAGGGGTTTACTCTCCCATATCAAGAGCCAGAGACATCATGTTTTCAAGCAAGCTAGTCTGGAGAGTTGCGATGCAAGAAGGCTGTTGATCTTGTTCGGTGGAGCAAAATGACCCTTTCGTCTCGTCAACTCTATTGGTAGTTGGGTCTTATGGAGCAAAATGACCCTCTTGTCTCGTCAATTCTATTGGTAGTTGGGTCTTATGGAGCAACTGGCTAAGTCTAATGCCACCGCTGGAGACGCTACAAATTGCATTCATCAGTTTCCATTTCCATCTCTATTTGCAAGAGCAAAGACTTTTACAGTGTCATTGGAAATGTCGCACTCTAGCCATTGATATCGACTTGCCAGCACACTTCTATCCTATCACGCGGGACTGTATATTCTATTCCCTTATTCAACCTTTTGGAACCATCACTGCGGTGTTCCAGCTGGTCTTTGTCCCAACTGTACATGAATCGATTCAGAACTCGCCTTTGGTTCTTTCATCAGGAGTGTCTTGCTTTGTTGACGCATACAATGTCTTTGTGCCTTGTTTCGCCCAAAGCTTTGTTGGTCTCACAGTCTCATATATGTCCCTTTTCATGATGTTCCATCTCTACACCGTGTGCTCTCGTTTGCTTGTCTTACCACATACTTCCCTGGTATTGACAGTCTACTACAAACCGGATATATCACCCCAAACCAAGCCACAATGACAACCAGACTAAGTAGACGCGAGAGCGTTAAGGATTCCATCAAGAAGGCCCTCCATCTCCCGAGGGAAAGATACATCCCACTACCAGTGGGTGGCTACCCTCTGCCGGATATCATGAAGAGAAAGTTTGCTCCTCCGCCCCAACTACCAGACGTGAACCGTCTTTCACTGATGCCAGACTTCACTTCAAGCCTCTATGGAGAACAGTGGTCAGAAGCGCTCCAGAACTCTCTAGGGCAAGCGAAACCCCGCCGACCAGGAACTCCGAATTCATCAGACACTCTTCGAGTCCGCTATAGCATTCTTGTGCCCGATGAGCCCACAAACAGCGGACCACTCCAGATCCCCTGTATGATACGCGAGATTCCGACTAAAACCCATACTCTTCGCAGAGTCAATGGACGGGAGAACATGAAAAGCTCGAGAAACAGGTCCTTTGCGAGCCCCACTGTCAGCGAGGGTTCTGCACTGAACAGAACGTCTAGCATCTCTCAGTCCTCAGACATCGACGATATTAACAGCGAAAGCACTTTAGTTGCCAGCGAACCAAGGGCTGAGTACTTGAAGGCCGGAACTCGTCCAGGCTCAAACGCAAGAATGGATTCTGTTGAAACACTCATCTATATTCCTGTAAAGGCCAAATCCGATCAGAGCAGTCTAACCATAGTTATAGAGTATGTCCCTCATCTCCTTAGCTCCTTCTGTATCCTCGATCTGCAAATCTCAGGACATCCCATCCGCGTCACAACTCTCGATTTAGTACCGCAGGATAGCATAGCAGAAGGTGAGGCGTTGTTCCTCGATGACTCAGACCTCGAAAAGCCGTGGGAAATCCAAACCATAGGTTCTGGTGAGAGTCAAACCCATCACGTCCTCATTGAAGGCGATCTCATCGACTCCAGTGGCGTTCTTTCCAGCGCCAGCCATCGCTTCACCGGACAGCTGGACGTCACGAACCTCATCAACATTCTCGAGGTCGAGCCTGATCCAGAAGTCCCCAATGGAGATATCGACGTCTGGCTCGAGATCGCACACGAAGAAATGGACCGCCTCGGCATCCAGAGAACGATACGTGACGTTCCTAAAACAAACAGTGCCTCTGCATCTTTACAAAAAGACAGAGCTCTACAAGCCCTCAAAGATCTCCACAAGAACTATTTCATCATGGGTTTTTCCAGCGCTCAGACAAGGGATTACGCCATCACGCATCTCTCGCCAAGCTTAGCGGCCAGTATGTCCCAGGGGAACAGCAACCCACTCGAGTGCCTCTTCGACGTGGAAGCGCTGACAGATACCTTGAGCAACGGGGAGCGGTTCGTTGCAAGGACCGTGGCGGAAGGTCCTGACTCGCCGAAGCGGTTGTACTGTCTTCCTATGTTTGGGCCCGAGCTTGGCTGCTGGCTGTGCTTTCTTGTTGATGGGAGTTTGTCCAATTTGTGGCAATGCTAAGGTTGGTTTTTCGTATATTTGTAGGTTTATTGAGATCAAGAATTTCAACAAGAATTAGACCACTTCACATGACCATCGTAAACTTGCTGAGGGGTATGCGAGTTCCGTGCAACAGCTCTGATTTTCTTTCTTGACCGTAGCAAGACAAGTCCATATGTGCATGTCCATGGTTCTTCTCCTCTTGTAAACATCCATCGTTGGTCATGCTTCTTGAGCGGAAACAAAACGACCTTGGAATAGATCCTCCTGTTAACTCGGACAAGATGCTGAATCCAAGGACAGGTCGAGGAACAAGTCGGAGGTGTTGGTACTATCGGCAGTGGTTCAGAAAACTCGGGATGCTTGGCTCCCATATGTATCTGGACGTGGCATCTGAAATCTGTCTTATCCTCGTAACATCCTTCATAGCTGCTACATGTTCTGTAGCACCCCAAGTAGTATAAACGCTTACCGTGATGAAAGATGGTACCAAACACTACTTCGAAGAGAGTCGTCGGCGAGTCTACCTGGGTGCCTGGTAAGGGGTTCGAGTAGCTTAACGACAGTCATCTTCCCTTTTTTTCTTGCCACGTCAAGCGGAGTTTCGTGAAGATAGTTACATGCATTAGGATTTGCTCCTTTCTCGAGTAGTAATTGCACAATCCGCATATTACCATCGATCATAGCTAGATGAAGCGCAGTTTCCCCGTTCCCTTGAATTGCATGAATATCACTACCATTCTCTAGCAATAATCTTGCTATTGCTTCGTGTCCCTTATACACTGCACAATGTAATGCAATTCTCCCATGCGCAGTTTTTACGTCGGAATCAGCACCTTCTTCTAGCAGTAAACGCACTATTGCTTCGTGTCCGTACTCTGCTGCATCATGCAATGAAGTATGTTTACGCGAATCTTTTGCGTTGATATCAGCACCTCTTTCTAGCAGTAAACGCACTATTGCTTCGTGTTCAGAGTCAGCTGCAATATATAATGCAGTCCTTTCCGACCGGGTTTTTGCGTTGATATCAGCATCTCTTTCTAGCAGCAAATGCACTATTGCTTCGTGTCCGTACTCTGCTGCAAAATGTAATGAAGTAAATTCACGCTCATCTTTTGCGTTGATATTAGCACCTCTTTCTAGCAGCAAATGCACTATTGCTTCGTGTCCCTTCCCTGCTGCATGATGTAATGCAGTCATCTCCAACCGGTCTTTTGCGTTGACATCGGCACCCCAATCGAGAAGTAGCCACGCTATAGATTGGAAATTCTTGGAAGCCGCTATATTAAGAAGCGGCTGGCGATCTAAAGCTAAAGGGAAGTATAAACCAACGTCTGCTGGATTCTCTTTTGCTTCTTGCAGTAGCCATCGAACTACAGCCTCGTTCCCATGCTGGACTGCCCAGGGGAGTGCTTCGTCTAGTGAGAATTGTGAGTTCTTCATCTTGAAGCCTGCTGTGCTAAGAGCTTGTAAAGCTCTTTGTTGCTCTTCAAGACTAACTCCTTGGTCTGTTCTCGCAACTGCTCTGCCGATTACTGCTTCACGAGATATGTCCAGACTCTCTGTTGATGTCGAAAGTTCTTCTGTTCTAAAAGGCGTTGTGATCTCGTCACTGGATTCTGGGAGGTTCGAGATAGGCCTTGTTCCGTTATTTACTGCTTCACTGGAGATATCTGAGTTTTCTGCCGATGCTGAGAATTCATTTGTTCTGAAACGCAACGTCGTCACGTCGTTGGTTTCGGGAAGGTTCGAGACAGACCTTGTAGGTTGTGGATTCTGAACATTGACGCTGGGATATTCTTGAGGCTCGACAGGTGTTGATGTAGATGGGTTGGCCAGCAGTTTCTTGGATTCATTGTACATGACTGATGGCGCGTGTTTCGCAGATTTCTTGAGATAACCACGCACTGTGTTGTATACATTGTCCATTCTTCTAAACTTGACCATATCAGAGTGGTTTCGGTTGATAGGATGAGTCTTATTCGATGAACGACTACTCGTTGCTGAATAGCGGTCAACGAGCACAGCATGTTCACCTGACATACTCCATCTCCCCGGAGATTCTTGTCTAGCCGTCGGGGACGTGCATGTTTCGTAGAAGGACATAATTCTAGTGTCACTCAGAACAATTCTATTGAATTCCGTCACAAGATTTTGGAGATGAACACTATTTCTGTCCAATGTAGAGAGAAACGCCATGTTCAACTGGCCATGTGCCATTGGATACAGAGAGCTGAGCTCCATACCTTGATTAGGTACACCAAAGAAAAGTATATCAAAAGTCTCCTTGAGGTGGCGTGCATCATCTTCATCTTCACTAATAGCCATCTGTAGTAGGGCTTGCTTGAGCACAAGGCCCCCCAGGCTGTGCGCAATAAAGATGAAAGGTCGCATCAGTGTCATGTTACTTGTGACCTCTTTAAGAGAAGCACGGAAGCTGGAGGCAATATCTCCAAGGTTCTGGAAGCTTTCACTTCCAGCGACTGTGCTCTCGTAACCGTAGATGAGCACGCGGGCTTTCGGAAGATCGCGAGGAAGCGCATCTCTTAACCACATGTACGAACTGTTTCGAGCCTTCCATGAGCCGAATGCATGCGCTCCAAGGCCCGATATTGCAATGCAGCTATGTGTATTTGTTAGATTAGTGCTTGCAACGCGGAAAACCCGAGTTACATAGGAATTCGCGCATAAACCTCATCCCAGACCTCCACTGAACTCGCGACATACTGGGGGAACGTAGAGATATGGGGCTTGCTTACTCGACCGTATGATCTTCCTCCTTTGGAGCGTATAATGGGGTAAAGCCATGGAAATGTTTATCGACGACGATGTATCCAGAAGCTAACTGCGATGCGACTGCGCGAAGATCCCATTCATCTGATTTGCCTCGAAGCTTTTTGGACGGAGTATTCAGAGTTATGGTGGCTACTTGTCCCTGGCATCCATTGGAATCCATCGCTAGAGACTCGACTTTCAAGTCTGTGACAGCCAAAGACTGCTCGAGAAGCCGAGTCGTCTCCTCTATACTAAGACCCTCTGGTATACCACTCACTCGGTAAGCGAAATGGGTTTCATCAGGCAGCGCAGGCCTGGAAGACTCGATGTCTCCCATCACTGCGTACGTTTTACAGCCAGTATGCACAACGTTTGGGTGCCGAATTCTAAAGAATTCGTTAAAGTGAGCAATAACAATTCCGAATGCTCTCTCAGGTCCTAGGGAAATATACCGCAGTAAGGTTTTCTACCGAACGTCATACGCTTACATGCTTTGACTCGTGAAAGTTGATAATTTCATTGGGAGAAGAAGTCCAGACGACAGGGCACGCTACCTCCGCGCGCCTTATTTAAGCCTCCCCAGTCCATTCGACAACCGATTGGCCATCCATAAACACCAGCGTTCGAAAGAGGAGGTGTGGCTGTGTAGACGTCTCAAGTATGATAGGTCCTTCAACGACATCTATGAAGAGCGTGGTATGACATCTTTTCTCTTACATCTCTCTCTAAATCACAAAACCTGCAAGGATTGATTTTCTAATACCAGACATTTCGCATGTCTCCTGCGACCGCGAGGCTGGTCGATAGCCAACTGCGATTTCCCCTGCACACTTTACCTATTAGGGCCCCCACCTATTATACACTCTTCGCTCAACACCTGCATAAACTGTATATTTATTTCGACTTCATAAGGGTTACATCAAGCGCGAAATCACTTCTTGAGGTTTCAAAATGCTTGCTTATCGGACAAAGCAAGAGGGATGATGTGACTGAACCGATCAATCGGTTTGACGTATACCCAAGCATCTAGCCCAGAGTGGTGCTACCGGCGTCAAAGCATGGAATATCTAGAAACGCTCATTCAGAGTAGTAATATAAAGTCGTTTTGCTATGGCTTTGGGTTTTTGGGAAAGACCTCCGCGGCACCGGCCCTGGCGCTTGCTCTGACGCCAGTCCTACTCAAGTTCTAGATTTTGGTCAAAAGCATCACATGGATGCCTTGAACACGCCACTTCTCACGTTTACCAGCGTACGCAACTGCGACTTCTTCCCAGCAACATACTTCCACGCGAAGCCGATGATCTGCTAAGGAACCAAACTTCCATGTCTACAGCCCGGCAGCGCCGTCGTAAATGATCACGGGAGCGCAGCTTTAAAGAGGACATATGGATGATACAACGGACAAGCGTTTGCAGATGCGCTGCGGCGCCGGTGTCTGGGACCTGTGAAAGCATGAAAAGGGAAACAAGAAAGAGATGAGGTTTGCTTGATGCTACGTGGGAGTAAGACCAAGTCACTCGTGAACACGACACCTTTTCTCTGGTGGAATTAAAACCTTAGATGTCCTTTGTTCAAGAAGGATTTTTCAAACCCATATCCAGGAACAGCATTTCCAGCGCTTCGTAAACTTTTGACTCCCTCCTGTCATCTGCCTTCCCTCGGTTTGACGGTCTGCTCTGGTCAAATGATTTCTGGAAAGCGCCCCACCTCCGGCAAGCAGTCGCTAAGCCCTTCACCCCAAGCTCCTCCCCTTCCGAGTCAAGCTCTCCGTCGATGTTATGTTTTCCGATTTTATCTAAAATTTCGTACAGAAGGCCATACCAAGGGTTGTACACGCGGTCCTTTAACTTCAAGGTATCTTCAATCAGTTGTTCGAGATCCTTGCGGATCGGTTGTACTGTCGAAAGAAGATGCCCTGCAAAGGACACCACTTCTGCAACGACTGGCTGGATGGTTCTCAGAATGTCAATTTGCGTCTCTACCTCAAGCGTATCTGTCATTGGGAACCCTCGGGCGCACGACCGCCTATCCCAGAAACTGCGGTTCCTGATGATCTGGGCGCGTGTACCGAATATATTCGCATATTCTTTCGCCAATCCGGCTTTCAACTTTAAGGCGTGGTCGTTTATGGACCGTAGTGAGTCCAGGAACTGGAGGCCAGAGGTGTTAACATGGGCGAATTGCGGGGCGATATGCTCGATATAATCATGCACGAGTCTTTGTTCGCGATGCTTGGGTGGAGGCGAGTCAAACATTGCAGCTTTGCATATGCTGGCCATCCAATAGCCTAGTAATTCGTTAACGTTCTTGTGAAACGTAGCGAATTTCAAAATTGCGGAGTTGCTAGCTGATATGTATGAAGTAAGGTCCTGGAGTAGTTCTTCCCTGGATGAGAGGGAGGAGGCGTTGATTATAGTAGACACTCGACTGCCGAGAATGCGACGATCAATCGCGCCCATCTGACGTAAGGTATAGTACCGATCGCGGATGGCGTAACCCCAGTCACCATGGATTTTCCAGATTTCTTCTCTGTTGATCAAAGAATTCTCGACCTTAATTGAAACGGGAGGGGGTGAGCGAGTAAGCGAGGAGGTGGAGGAGTAATTCTTAGACATGAGAGGAAGGCAGCAGAAGAATACAAAGCAACCATAGGCAAAGAAGCTGAGCGCGATGACAATCAACAGATAACGGAGAAAGGTCCATGGGTAGGCTATGGTTGTTTTGATAAGCAACCAGACAGTTTGGCAAGCTTTTGGTAGGGCTCTGTGGAACCCTCGTTGCTTACCGATTATTGCAGACCTCAAATTCGTAAAGCTTTCGGAAAGTGTCTGCCGATGGCTAGTGAAGAGACTGGATGTCAATTTGATGAGACGTTGGTTGAAGCTTTCCCAGAACGCCTGGCTGTCATTTTGCAGTGTCGACTGATTGACTCTCAACTGTGATTCACTCTCCTGCTTCGGCCTAGAACCCGACTTGAAGAGTATTGACCGTGACAGAACACGAGTAAGGGTTCCATTCTCAGCGTCCTCGTCGGTTTCTATTAGACGGTCTCGACTAGTTGTGATTGAGGCTTCCTCTTGACCCCCGCTGTATCTCGTCCTCACCTCAGTCACAGTTAGTACACTCCGGTGTAGATTTGTGTCTTGCTTGACGTGTCCCGCTCTTCCACTTGGAGGCTCTGCAGTCCGGGCCACATCTATTGGCGCTGACCGCTGAGATCATGATTCAGTAATGAAGCTCTGCGACAACTGAAGGAAGGAAAGGAAACCCACCGAATCGATCTTTCTTTTCGGCATCCAGCTATTTGGCCTCCTTGTACCCTTGCAAGAACTAAATTGGATGCGAAATGTCGGTTCATATTTTCTGAATTGACCTGATGCTGAGACAAGGGAGACTCTCAACTTGTGAACAAAGAGAGTTACGGATGCATTTTTTCCTTTGTCTCAACATGGCAATCCCCTCGTTTTCGCACCCATCCTACCCGCCCACACACATACAGCAGTCCATGGTTGCTGCTCCTTTCCGCCGTTCAAAGATTGTGCCATGTTCTGGGTCCCATAAACCATCGGCTGCAAGGATCAACCACTCGGCCACGTACACCACTACATGGTGAGACTGAACGACAGCTGAATCATCAATCAGCTGATCATCTTGCGAGTCATCGAGTCTGTCACTCTTCCATCCGAGAGATGTGGTATGGTCCTGGAAAGCGTGGCCTATTTGTATGGCAGCAGTAGTACATGTCGCACTGTTTCCTCGGTGGAGTACAGTACTTTATGGTCGATGTATTTATGTGGCCTGATAACGGCTGGCGGGGTACGAGTACAGTACTTTGTTGACTACCCCGCTATGATGATGTTTAGTCTCCATCAAGGCATCAGAATCATTTTCTCGTATGTTCAACCCCCTCCGCTGGATTCGCTTCTGTCCAATGTCAACATATTCTACCTTCTCCCAAACCTAATTGCTCAAAGTGCAAGAGATCCAATCCCAACACCCACCACCGGCCTGCCCGTCGCCATCCAGCTGCACTGCCAACAACCGCCTCTCTTCTGCTACTGGTGCGCCTGAGCGCTTCGAGACTCTTGGTACCCCACCAATCCTCCAGAGCATCTATAGCCATATAAGGAAGGGTCTTCACAAGACCTACCAGCTCTGCTCTCTCCCCCTCTTCTCCTCCTCCCCAACCTCATAATGTCGACTACAAGCACAATCACCAAGTCCAACGTCGGCGTCTACACCAACCCGGCCCACGAACTCTGGGTTGCCGAGTCAGAACCAAGCCTCGAGACCGTCAAGAAAGGCGAAGATCTCAAGGATGGCCAAGTCACGATTGCTATCAAGAGCACTGGTATCTGCGGGTTCGTCCTCTCTCCTCTCTCCTCGCCGTCCTCTTTCCCTGCCCATTTGCAAATTCTGCTTCCTTTCTATTCTCTATGCTTCCGTCAATAACCAAATCACCAAATCTTGACTTTTCTACAGTTCCGACGTCCACTTCTGGCACGCCGGCCGCATCGGCCCCATGGTCGTCGAGAAAACCCATATCCTCGGCCATGAATCCGCGGGCGTAATCCTCGCCGCCCACCCCTCCGTCACTCACCTCAAAGTAGGCGACCGCGTGGCCATCGAACCGGGCCTCATCTGCAACGGCTGCGAACCCTGCCTCACCGGCCGGTACAACGGCTGCGAACGCATGCAATTCCTCTCCACCCCACCTGTCGACGGCCTGCTCCGCCGCTACGTCACCCACCCCGCCGTCTGGTGCCATAAAATCGGCACCATGAGCTACGAGAACGGCGCGCTGCTCGAACCCCTCAGCGTCGCCCTAGCAGGCATGGAGCGCGGGGGCGTCCGCCTCGGGGACCCCGTCCTCGTCTGCGGCGCCGGCCCCATCGGCCTCATCACCCTCCTCTGCTGCGCCGCCGCTGGCGCCGAACCCATCGTCATCACCGACATCGACGAGGGCCGCCTCAACTTCGCCAAAGAGCTCTGCCCTCGCGCGCGTACCTACAAAGTCACCCGCGAAGTTAGCACCGAAAACGCAGCCTCCGACATCGTCGCCGCGGGTGGCGGCGTGCGCCCGTCCATCGCCCTCGAATGCACCGGCGTCGAATCCTCCATCGCGTCGGCGATCTGGTCGGTCAAATTCGGCGGCAAAGTCTTCGTCATCGGCGTCGGCAAGCCCGAGATGCAGATCCCGTTCATGCGGCTCAGCACGCAAGAAATCGACCTGCAGTTCCAGTACCGGTACGCCAACACGTGGCCGCGCGCGATCCGGCTGGTGGAGAGCGGCGTGATTGATCTGAAGAAGTTGGTGACGCATCGGTTTGATATCGAGGATGCGGTGAGGGCGTTTGAGACGGCGGCGGATCCGAAGACGGGGGCCATCAAGGTGATCATACAGAGCGAGGTTGATGTTTGAGTGAGATGGAGATGGAGATGGTGGATTGGTGTGGGTGGTGGCGAGGAGGTGATTTAGAGAGATAGACAAACCATGTGACCTGTGACGAGCAATTTCTTTCATCAGATAAATATTCCTCCATCGTTGAACAATTACATCGTGAAAAAACACTTTTTTATAAACACCCGCTGAACAGTCGATATCCTGCCTCCTAGCTTCCTATCCTATGATACACCCAGCCTATCCTAGCCTCCGCCATACCATTATTACGCTGACGCCATAATTACGCAACATTACAGTTCAGATATCAACATGAAGAAAAAACTTCCCCCTAAACACCCCCTCCACCAACTTCCACAACCGAAAACCACCAGATCCCCACCTCACGGATGCATCTTCTGCCCCATCAACACCCCGGTCAGCCAACCTTCACAACACCACTTGGCCATATAATGCGCGCACCACGGACACTTGACCGCCGCATCCAACACCCCCTCCTTCTGAACCCCCTCCCCGCCACCGCCATCATCCCGCACCATCTTCTTAGGCATGATCATGGCCTCGTATAGCTCGCTGGGCAGGTCATGCCAGTACTTGCACTTGCAGCAGATGACGAAGAGCTTGCGCACGGGTGCTTGGACGGCCTTGGCGGCGGTGAGGTCGGCGGTGAGGCTGCCGATTGGGGGAGGCTGGGAGGGCGCGCTGGTGTGGCGGCGGGAGGTGATGGATGGGCGCTGCTGCTGTTGGAGAGCGTGGAACGCGGGGGAGGTGGGGCGGAGGGCGGAGTTGGGGCGGATTGTTAGGGAGGAATCGGCGTTGGGAGACTTTGGGGGAGCAGAGCTGGGGAAGTATGAAGTGGAGCCAGGGGCGGGTCCTTTGGTGCTTGAGCGGATGAAGGAGGCGCGTTTGGGTTTGGTGAGAGGTTGGTGTTTGAGCGGGGGGAGGAAATCAAACGAGGGGGGTGGAAGGCCGGATTGGAGAAGTGGGTTTGAGCTGTGACGCTTGATGGAGGGTTTATGGCCGATCGTATCACCATTAACACCTTCAACGACGACTCCAAGAGCGGCTTTTGCTGGAACTCGGCTATCTGATGACGGACGGCTGGCACTGCTCTCTGTCACCGTTGGAACGAATGGTCGTCGAATCTCGGGCTGAGTGACATTCTTCTCCTCCGACGGTAGCGCTGGCAGATGCTTTGTGGTTATCAGGACTGGGGTAGTCGAAGATCTAGGAAGTGGTCTTGAAGATCTCGACGGCGGTAAGTCATCGTTGAACAGTTGAGATGAAGCTGTACGTGTTCTTGAGTGGCTGAATACGTTCGGAGCCTCCAGAGCAGACTCCCTTTGCGAGTTATTCTTGCCATCAGAAGGCTCTAGCCGTACTTTGTCTGTGTCCTCTGATTTCGAGTCCTTTGCAGATCTCGTTACTAGATTGCCAGAGCTCTTGGGTTTTGGAGATGGCGATCGGGGGTTATCCTGCGAGCTTGCGTTGCCTTCGTTAGCTCCTGCATTGTGTCGTGGATCGGTCGGCTTCTTGCGACGACTAAACCCACGGTATTTATCTGGTATCAACACAGACGATTCTTGAGTTCGGTTTAGAGTGACTATGTCTCGGGAGTCATGAAGAGAAGAATCATGTGTGTGTGGCTGTCTCTCGCCAAAAGATTCCTCCTTTGCAATCGACGACCCTGGCTGGAAGGATACTGTCCGCAAACCCTGCTTGACCAACTCGGCAGAACCGCCAGGAGTTGTCTGAGAAGGAGCGACCTCTGACCACAGGTGTCTATCCTCCACTGCTTGCTCATTCGCCTTTTTGACAGCTTGCTCGTCCTGAAAGCCAGCAATCGAGGCCTGTTGATGGTACATTCGACTCTTATGAACATAGCTGCTACCATCCGGATATTGACTTGCCTGTGCTGGCTGCTTGTGGATTGGCGGGACTTCGGGCATCGGAGGCACGTCGGCGGACGTGGTGGCTGGAAATCTGCTTAATCTATCCACGGCGCCCTCAACCCTACTGTCTCTTCCGTTAACCGGTGGCTTGGCCGGCGGGGCTTTTGACCATCTGTTATACCCCGATTCCTGCTTGACCGCAGCCTTGGTGTCCTCGGTGTCCTTCTCTTTAACCGGCGGCGATTGTTGTCTTCCCCTATGATCTGCTTTCAGTTCAGGTGCGATTATCATCAGGTCAGTGTCTGTTCGACTTCTACTCAGAAGCGGGAGGCTGTGATGTGCAGTTTGATTAGGCGCAATGAAAGCCTCAAGCTCTTTCTGCTTGCTAAAATCTATTGGCTTCTTGAGCTTAGCGGTTGCTTCATTCCCTATTTTCCGGGCATATCTGGCAAGGGCTTCTTGATACGCGTCATCGCTGCCCCAGGACTTTGATCGGTCGGTCTCTGATGATCCATTGCGGGAATGAAAACCTAAACCCTGGTAATGCGGAAGTGGGGGAAGTTGAGGTGGACCCAAACCCACAGAGGAGCGGAATCGCTCTAGAGTGTCTGGCGCCAGTTCAGTACTACTTGCTGGTGTAGAATCAGAGCGCTTCTCCTTGAATGATCCAAAGGAGTAGCCTGAAACTCTCTTCTCGTCTCCAGATGACCGCCTGGAGTTATCTTGGGAAGTCGAACGCGACGAGATAAACGAGACAATCGAGTTTCTCCTCAGCCCCGTAGGCATCTTCTGCGTATCCATGGCCGCAGGCGGTGGTTGCTTGTTCTGGCGCTTTTCGGCCTTAGGTTCTGCGGCTTTCCGCTTATCCTCGTCTTTCTTTCTTCGCTTCTCTAATTCCTTGGTCTCCTTCCTCTCCTTCTCCAACCTCTTTCTCTCCTTCTTTTCCTTTTTCCATCCATGATCGGTCCAGCTCGGAGACTTGCAGATCGACGAACGGATAGACTTATTCTCGTCATCATCCATCTCTTGGTCTGAACCTAATTCCGCGGCACGTAATGCGTCATTGTTCGCACGGTGTATGTTGGGAGATGGAACTGGAGCAGTCTGTGAACGAGTTAGAGGAGGTGGTACACGCTTTTGGGCTCTTGGTGCAGGCATTGGCGCGGCTGGAGTCACTGAGCCGCCGGACAAGTCCGAATTCTCAATTACATTATGTTGTTTGTTTGGAGGCGAAAAGCGGTTTTGCTGCGATTTCCCTTGTCAGTATGCTTGCCATTCAGAGTGTGCGAGGTGCTGCGACGTAGGTTTGCATGAAGATCAAGCTGCTTGCCCACAAGGTGCGATTGCTGTCGCAACGAGGTGCGGGGCAGCTCGCAGCTTCGTCACAAGCTTCAACTGAACGTTCAGGAGCTAGTAGTAGGAATTGCGTCGCGGACAAGTGCATAGACAAATGGAGTTTCCTACCTTGCTTAGCTTCTCGAGACGAACCATGCGGAGCATTGGATTTGCTCGTGACAACTCAGGTTTCGAGCTGGCAAGAGACATTGGGGTAACAAAAAGGCAAAATATGTACGAAGGACGATAAAACTATGCACGTGGGATTCTCAGTTGTGGTGGAGCGAATTGAAGGATTGGCCAGGTATTTCTATTCGGCCTGTGAAACTTGCGGCCCAAATTGGAGAGGCAGTGAACTGAAGATCACCAGCGTTGGTACAGGCAGTACATGGTATTGACATGAAGTCATCCGGATGGTCGTGTCGGTTAGCTTCTGTATGTGAACGGTTTGTGTTACCTCGCCGTCTCGTCAGCGAAAGAGAGTGGGTTGATCTTCACGTAAAGAACGAGCGGGGATAGCATGCATAGCTGGGGAGTAACCCTAATGTGTTCTTCGTCCACTTGCGATGATAACCCGAAAGATGGCAAAGGAAATGGCGCCGAAACGAGTGTTGATGTTGCGAAGGGAGAAGGTTCGTCTCACTGTGTCAGGTCAGAGGTCCTTGAGCTTTCCATCGAGGGAGTTTCGCCTTGCGTCAGAAGCGACAGGGATGATGTTGCGCTGAAGATGATCGGCCGGCTCGCTTGAAAGAGGGAGGGAACGCGGGGGGGGGATAATAAAGTATTATTCTCTGCCAATTATCTATTACACCTATGTTGCGAGCGAACCATGGGGTATCTTCCATCTATGTTGTGTATATATATGGATGAGTTGACCTAATTCATGAACAGAACCCCCCATCGATGGATCAAATCCCCAATGAATGGAAGACACTCACTCATCGATGGCTATAAATCTCCACGGTTTGCTAGCCCAGAGTTTATCCATCTTTCAAAAGGTTTACATGGGCCCTCAGCATCTGCAAGTAAAGCACTCCACTGTTGGTTCGAAAGTGTAGGTCATCATATTACTCCGTCCGAGTTAATAGACCTTCAACACATATCTTCCATCGCAGACCGGATCAACTTTGGAAAAGTGTTTCCTGGCCGGGGTATATAGAACGTAGAAACCACAATCCCATAACTCCAATCGCACAATCAATTTTCATCATCAATCGTAAATCGTCAAGCCAATCACATATATCAAACCGCATTTACCAGACATCATGTGTGGCGTTGATAAGTGCTGAATCGATGGCGCTTCGGCGGAACCCAGGTGTTCGACCAAGACAAACAGCGCTGTCAATGAGTGCTGAAGAATTCGTTAGTATGGCGAGAGGGCGACAAGACAATGACGTACTGTTGAGAAACTTCTCTACGTCGATGAACTTCTTGGCGGAAGTATTAAAGGTAGGTAGAGTATCAGCAAGTATCGGGTCCAGGAAAAAGTGTGGGTCAGAGACAGTACCAAAACCAGGAACCTTGGAACCCGAAGAGTAGTCCATGTTCACGTCCGAGAAATCCGGCACATCGAGGGTGTCCGCATTCCAGAAATAATCTTGTCCTTCCAGAATAGGGTCATGTGGGAAGAAGGACTCTGCGATCCGAGGGCTTTGGCTATCCATTGAAGATTCGCTAGGGGATCCTATATTCTGGTTTTGTGTCTCGGACAGCGATAGTTCTGGCACCGGAATCTCTACCCAAGATGACCGCGCATCCATGTATAACCCCCGGGAACGAAGGTATTGTTCGACATCGTTGGAGTCGAACCATTCGCCGTCAAACTCAATAAGATTTATGACCTGCGTCATGGTCAATCCCTCCGGTACCGGCGTCTCAGCGGCGATTGGATACATAGGTCCTGTACAAGCTTCCGCCGCCCACCAAGACGGTGGTGGATTATCAGTACCATCGATTCCGATGCGTGGATAATGGAGGCCTGCACCCCCAAGATGCAGTAGAGGTGCCTCCCAAACTTCCAGACTCTCCCTAGTAGACCTCAGCAGTAACTTTTGCATGTGCTCTACAATTTGTTTTGCGTTGCTGAAATGGAAAGTGAATTTACAGATTCTTTCGATGTCTTCCCTTGGGGACTTGGGACTGGTCATGAGCCGAAGCGCATATTCTAAAGTTTGTCGTAGTAAGCGCCGTCCAAAGGATGTCTCATAAGTGGAAGAACTTCTTGGTAAAGGTAGAGATTTCCCCACAGATGACCCGGTCCATCCTTTTGCCAATGCTGTTTCTGGGATTTCAACTCGGTACTGCTGCGTATACTTCTCAGGGCTCCATCCCGCCTCATCTGGGCTTGCCACCTGCCGGTTCGCGCTCGATGCTATACCAGAGGGGCGAGCCTCGCCTATCGCGGTCTGTTTTTGGTCAACTGTTTCGTAGCCCCACGGTGCTGCACGAGCCTTCTCACCAGCCGAGGATGATCCTTTAGACCGGGGAGGCAGTCTAGGTCTTCGCGCTGTCCGAGACCTGTCTAGCGGAGGTGTTTCGTCGCCTCCATAGACACGTGCAGACAAATTAGGAACTTGCTCGTCTTCTTCCTCATCCACTCCTGTAATCTGACGCGCAGACTCAAGGAAATGTCCCATTGTTGTTTTCAAATCTTGCGCTAAGCTCGGCTCCCATCTGCGGATTCCGGAAGAGATTGCCTTGTCATTGAAATCCAGGAAAGAATTATTCATATCTTCGATTGTACGTTCGAGCTCCGAAACCCGCTTGTTAAGGCCGGAGATGGTGGTTTCCTTTCGCTGTCGATATGCTCGCTGTGCAAGTCTAATTTGAGTACGACGGCGCTTTGGGAGAATCAGCTTGTGAGGCTCAGGTAGTTTGTACCTAGAGACGATACCTCTGCCGCGGTTTGATCTCGCGTGTCAAGTCGAGGCCTCCCTCGTTGGCGTGATGCGTTCAACTCATCTGGACTTGTGCTGTGCGTATCCTCCTTTTTCTTGGGGTTCCGAGACTTCATAGGCTTGGTAGCTTTCCCTTGGCGAACGAGACTATTCTCATCGTCGCTTTGAGGGCTGGTAGGCAGTAGTCCTCCGGAAAGGGGAGCATTTTCGCCCTCTGCTTCCATTAAAGCCGTACCCTCGTAAGTTGTTTCTGGGTAGTCTTCGGAGGGAGGAAGGTCCAAATTCATCGGCGGTTGGCCGCTGTAGAGAGCTGTATAATCGTACAGCTGCGCGACATGTGCTGGTAAAGGCGTGTTCAGAGCAGGATCCGGCGAGAATGGTACAGGGTAATAGTAGCTTGGCTGAACTGGATTTCCAAAGTCGAAATAGTCCAGTGGAGGTCCGAGAGTGAAGTCATCGGGAATGGAGGGCGAAGTGTTTTCATATGTGCGGTTCTCTTCGACTCGTAAAGCTGACTGGACTCGGGGCATCTTTTAGTAGTGCTGCTTCTCCGTAATCGCGCCGAGGCTGCTTATGAATCCTAGGCTATACGTACGTCATAGCGAGTTGACCAATCAGCTCTGAAACCAAAGTAGAACATAGCCGAGATGCGTTTGAAAGCTTCTCGTACCTTATCACCCTCCTGGCCCCTTTTAGACAACAGGCCAGGTGATTGATGGTTACCAAGTGCGCCCCACAAACATATAGAACGTCCTCTTATCGATGTTAGCGTTTCTGCATAGAGATACAAAAAGCAGTTGAGATGGAGGCACTGAGCTTGATTAACGACATTTGACAAGCATGCTCCAGGGAGCGCCTTACAGAGCTGCGGACTTGTTTCTTTATATTGGCTTCCTTAGGGTCTTGCACTAATGATGCGAAACGTCGCTGACAGACCCTTTGAAAGAAAGGTTGCATACTGTCAGGGTCTTCGCGGCACCTGCAGCCTGCAAGGCATATGGTTTGGGGAAAAGAAGTCGGCATGGATGGAGGTGGCTGTTGATCTGCTAATGGGTCTCTCAAACCCGAGTGGTTTCAACAGGAGCAACCTGTCACGTCTGTTGATGGAGTAATCTGAGGGAGTCAAGTACCCAGGAGGAGTTGAATAAACGGTTCAAGGAGCTTCCACAAATGAAACGGAACGCCACGTAGAATGTGGTGGCACTGGTGATTCCTGAATCTGCTGCTCGGCCGTTGTATGGTTCGTCATCTTGTTAGTCATATGCACATTGGTTTCTAGCAGAGCTGACATATGTTGCCGGTCTCTAGATCAATGGCTTAAGCCTAATCGCCCCCGTAAGCGTCGGGATTTAAGCGTCAGAATAGCTGTTTGCTGAACGAGGGAGTCTCACATGTGGGTCCTTCCTCCGTGGGATGCTACTATAGTCTTCACTTAATTAGTGAAGAATCGATTGTTACAAATGGCTTAACCCTCTGATGGAACATAATTTGTCAGATCTCTTTCTTTTTGTTTTTGCTTTTCGCTAAATAGACACCACACGAGGAAGGTGTTCTAGCAATGAGATGCTGCATTAGTTGTGTCCTGGTGGTTCAAGTTACCGTCTATGCAAAGTAGGTGCCGCTTTCATTTACCATCGCAGGAAGAGGATGAACCGTCAGACTTGACCGCGATCCTTGCTGTATTCTCGATGAACAGCTCTTATGTCACAGTGCAAACTCCACTGGGAGTATCGTTCATCCATTCGATTCATCGAGTGGTAGGCCACAAAGTCAGTTTCAGGGGAGAGCATCAGCTGGAGTCAGGTTTAGTCCATCCTTGGCTTGGTGGTTTCCTCTTGACTCATGCACAAACGGACTCGGATTCCTGGATAGATTGGCTGCAGACTGTTTTGCGTTCCGACTGTCTCCAGAATCGCTAGGATGCCTCAAGATCGAGCTTCTCGCCACTGGCGGTTGTGGACTTCGTGCCTTGTGCGAAGGATAATCTACCTCTATGTGTTTGTAAGGGAACGGGATCTGCGGCGGGGCCAAAAACGTATTCTCATTCTCGCACAATCTGATACCTTGTCATTTGTTGTGTTCTGGAGCGGATGGAAAGAAACAATGCTTACACGGTGGCTGCAGCTTCGCATGAAGCGTGGGGAGGACGTGTCATGGTAAGGACTTGAACATCCAATAAACAGGGCTGCTGGGACGGGCTAGGAAAATGGATGGCTCCAGGTGACACCTCATACCCCCGGGACTGGCTCCACTCTTAGGGGTAAATTACTGTCAGAGTAACATTGCAGTGGAGTGCTGATCGATTTGCGTATGCTCCGGCAAGCTCGAGTACTGAAATGGTTGTCCCCCTGTTGACCGTCAGCGGTGATGGTGGATCCATTTTGTTCTCAGCAAAATCTCAAGCTGCCAGCACTGCGTTCGTATGCTCGCTGTACCTTGCAACCTTCAAGCTTAGGCTCTCTAAATACTGAGTGCAGATCAGAAAGCCGGTCGGAGATAGATGTTGACTGCAATTTCGCCAGGATGACAGTGACGCACGAAAAGTCGCTATTAATCCTAGTCCATTGGCTGGAGGCTTCCCCCTTACGGAGGGGATCGGACAACCCGTGATAAGGAGATGGTTGGACCAAGGCTTTTGCACAGATAGCGTGTGAGAGTTGCCTTTTTGGAAATTCTCGCTTCTTTCAATACGAACCGGGCACGGACAAATACGGTGAGGGTTAATGGGCTCAACCGTGTTCGGGCACGTCTGGATTTTGACCACAAAGACGATTGCAAGGTCTAGAGGAAGCGAAAAGCGACCCCTTCCGGTCGACTCAAGGATGGTGGAGTCTCTATTGTGGCAAATCGTTCACTAAACACTGGAGATTGATTACTCAGGATCCCGGAAACGTGACAACAACGAAATGAAAATTATCCATAACGATTGATGGCTTCTCCAAGTAAGACTCTGATACTTACATAAGAGGTCTGAATCAGCACGGTCTGGACAAGCAGCTCTCTCTTTCGCGACCCCGATTGATATTTCGTCTTCCTCAGCTGGTTTTGCACTGGCTTCCAGCTCGCCGGTGGCTTATACACCAGGATTTGAAGACATATGGAAGCCGGATGATTCGAGTTTGAAGCGATTATTCCAGCCAACTCTGCTGGCGACCTTCCTATGATATGGTATTTATCCTTCCACAATGACCTGACCTTGTTAGTCTTGGTGGACATACCTTATTACTAATGTTGAATAGTAATCTTTGTGATCGCACGCTCGACGTTCTCGGAAAGTGTACTCACACCAGACATATGTACAAGCCACATAACCAGTGAGCATGGGCGACCAGGTTGCAGCGGCAGATAACCGGACGTATCAACCGGGCAAGTTTACCCACTGGCTTTGCAACGTGATTCTAATAGGAACATACCTAAAGGCTGGACGAAATCGAACCCACCGATGTACGAAGATTCCTTGGCTATGGGAGCCATGATAAAGGCTAGGAACGTGGCGTACGCGATGGATCCACTGGGATTTTCTGGAACATGGAAGGGTGGATTCTGTCTGTGAATTAGACTGGCACCTGAAACTTCGGAAAATTGGGACGTCTGGAACTTCCAATTAGTTGGCTACAAGGGTTTTGTGTGCTGAATTGTCGGTTATCATCAGACATTGCAACTATTTCCCAGTCATTTTTCTCTAAGAGGAAGGATTGCAATGACGACTCTGCAGTGTAGCAACATGGATAGAAAGAAACGGGACCTATGCTTATTTTCACTAGGTATCCATACTATCATCAGGCCCAAGAACAGCGATAGCCTCATTGCAAATCTAACGTTTAGTCACAGATGGCGGGGGTATTCGAGGTTTATCTGAGTTAATCATTATCGAGGAACTCATGGAGCGCATCCAATGGAGAGAAAAACTCCCAAAGGCTCCGGTACCTGCTGAATACTTTGATTTGATCGGCGGGACAGATACTGGAGGGTACGAGTATACATAATTTACGAGCTGCGTGTTCAAAGGTCCTCTTACTAATTATTCAGTCTCATCGCCATACTTCTCGGGTGATTGGGGCTTTCAGCGGCCGAAGCTATTCAGGCATTTGAGAACCTCGCCGGAGGAGTCTTCTCTCAGAAGAAATGGAATTGGAAAGATGACATGTTCAAGGCCACAAAGCTCGAGAAAGCGGTCAAAATTGTTGTGGAGTCGAGTCTTGGTCAGGGCCGTGCGGATGCACTAATGTATGAAGAAGGGCTCTCAAATGGCTGCCCGGCGTAAGTCAATCTACCCTTGATAGGGTCACGCCGCTATGTGAACTACTTCCTCCAACAGACCTTGATATCTTCAGTTTTGCATGCGCTCTTCGAGTATCAGATACCATACATCTCGCAAACCCAACCCTGTTCCGTATTTATGATGTGTCCCAGAACCAAGGCGATAATTGTGCCATATAGGAAGCCGCCCGGGCAACATCAGCCATACCAAACCTCTTTGAAAGTATACATATAGGACATCCTTCCTCCAGAGGTGAATATTTGGGCACAGGACATGGCTGAAATAGTCCAGTCAGCAGTCACTGCTGAAGCGGCACAGGTATTTGGAGAAAACGCACAAGTTGCTTGCATTGGAAGCATAGGAACTGGTCACAGTGCAAGCGCAGGACACGTTGGATCGGACGCTTCCCGGAAGCGGCTTCCATACATTCTTACGAAGAATATTGAAAGAATGGCTGCAGATTCTGAGAAAGTGGCTGTTGAGATGAACGAGAGATATAGAAATGTGCTTGGGATATATCATCGACTGGATGTTAACCGAGGATTACACTCCTTTTCACTCGATGAATGGAAACGACTAGGGGAAGTACGGGGGCATACTCAGGATTACATGAGATTGGATAACATTAATCAGCGCATTAATGAGGTGGTCAACGCATTAACCGGCTCCTCTTCTTATCAGACCTATAAAGCCGGACAGCTGTGTGGTCACTAGTGGTCGGCCATATAGATGATTGTTGTGACTTATTTCGGCCAGCTAAACTTATCTAACCCACGACTGATAAGGTTCTATTAACCCACGTGCCCCAGGACAAGGGTCTCCTCGCAGGCAATGATCGTTGTATTGAACGCAACGGACAGCCTCGAAAACGCACAGATCGTCAAAAGGATATCATGAAGTTGGGGGGATCATTCCGGTGATGAAGCCACCGTCTCTTTGGTCCAAGACACTCTACCAAACCGACAGCAGCCGTCGCTAGTCATTTCCGATGACTATGGTATACTCAAAGCCTTTCAGAACAAGACAGCCGCGATCATGTTCCAGCCAGGAATAAGAAGTATATACTCTTCTCTACCAGACATGCTGATTCAGCACAACCAGGGGCAGTAGAGACGGATAAAGGGTAAAAGAAGAATTTATAAGCCTTGGCTGGCTTCTTCAATATTAAAGATCATTCCTGAAAGATACTTCCAAACTCACTGTGATCTAAACAATCTCGAGTGCAGGGGCATATTCATCATAAAGAGGGCATAGGGCGGTCAAGAGTTACGATATGTACCCTTTCCACTTTCCCTACTGAGGCCAGGACAGGATGAGCTTTCAAGTTGGATAGAAAGACACAGGGTATGTTCGACTAGACGAGGCTCACTCGAAGAATGGCAAGTTGCAGCAGATCGACTCGAGATGGGATGCATATGATGAAGCTATAATTCTAATCAAAAGATCTGGTATCTACTTTGGAACCTATAGCTCGAAAATATTTTTAATATCTAGATATTCTATACGTTCCGTATGTACATAATGCTTCATTTGCCCTTCGCCACGTACACCTGGTCGCTTCCAAGAAGAACTCAGCCACCCAGACTACCCTCACCACCACTCACTCGGCCCCCTTCACACACTCCCTCAACCCCTCCGCCCACTCCCACGGCCTCCCCTCCTCCCCCGCCACGCTATTAAAATACTCCCACCCCATCACTCCCCCAAAACCCGGATACCACTCCCTCAACCCCACCACCGCCCTCTTCAACTCCTCAAATCCAACCCACCCCTGCCCATTCCCCGGATTCGTCAGCACCCCAACCACCACCTTCTCCGCCCTCCACCCCCTCTCCAGAATAGCATGATACTGCCCCAACTCCCCCCAATTATTGTAAAACTGCGTATGATAACACTCAATACTGCCCCCCCGCATCACCTCCAACGCCTCATAGTCGAACCCCGACAGATGCGGCAGCCCCAGCAAGGCCGTCGCCACAGGCGCCAGCGTGACGAGGAACCCGGCGCCGAAATCGCCCTTCAGCCGGTCGATCAGCCGCATTATCCCCGCCAGCGACATCTCCTCCTCGACGTCCAGGTCCAGCCCGTCGAACCTCCTCTCCCGCACCAGATCCCGCAGCGGAGCATAAAACGCCTCAAACACCTCGTCGCTGCCGTCCAAGCGCGTGAAACTGCCCGGGGCGGCCCCGCCCAGCATGCCGAGCACTTTGACGCCAATGTCCTGGAAGATGGCGAGCTCGGCCCATAGCGGGTCGTTTTTGGGGTGCGCGGGCGGGTCGTCGTTGAGGGTGATGTCGCCGGGGCGGGCGTTGAGGTGGATGGCGGCGATGATGAGGTGGGTGGGGCCGATGTGGGAGGTCGCTTCGGTGAGGAGCGGGAGGAGGGAGATGTAGGTGCCGTGGTGGTAGTGGGTTTGGTGGTAGCAGACTATGCGGGGGGGGTGGGGTGCGGGCGGGGGCGGGGGCGGGGGTGGGATTAGGGGAGGCATGGGGGTGGGGAGGTGCCTTGGCTGAGCTAGGGGTTGGGATGCTGGATTGGGTGGTTTTAGCGATAAGGCTACATAGTAGCCCTAGCAGTCCTTTCCGGTGTTTACTTGAATTCGGTTAGAGCTATCTATGCTGCTTTAATATGAAGATGCGGTGCGTAGGTATAGCATTCTCAATGACTGTAGACTTCAGCAATCTCTTCGTCTTCCAAGCCATCACCCTTTGAGCCTATGTATCACAACATATAACCACTTAATGCGTATTCCTACTAATGGTAGACTTTGTTCGCTTTGAGCTACATCAAAGCTCTCTTGTTATGTCCACTGTGCGTTGTGCTGATAACTGTTCTTCGACTCAGCATAGAAAAGGATATGAAGAGTTATTGCCAGAATGTTCAAGGTCAGGCTAAGCAGACTTGAGTACCGGCAGGACTTGAAAGTCAGTAAATGACAACCAGCCAGAATCGTTACAGACCGCATATCAGAAGAAACACCACTCTTGTCAACTCGTTGTAAGCAATCATAGATCTCGGTTCAACATACCCACACGTTGATTCCATCCTATTGACAGGTTGAAAGAATATACTTTGACTTGAGCTGATCTGTAAAGGATGTACGACTAGGAGGATTGGAAGAAAGAACGTTCAAATGGGATCTTGACACCAATTTACCGATTAGTCTTGCAGTGACGGCCTACTTGGCTATCGCTTGTTTTTTTATTGATTTTTGTTCCACTTGCGGAGGTCCCTATAGAGTGAGCAGTCGTAAGCAAGGCATACATCCAGCATATATCTCTGTCTTGTTGCTACAGGAGCAGAAGGGGCCATTGATGATATGAAAACGTCAAGACTTGGCTTTAGAGGTCCTTTAACAACAGGAAAGCTTCAAGGTTGTGATGCCGATCCCCTGTTGATGTACTGTAGACAGCTATGGGGCTCTCTTTTGATTGTAATCCGAAGGGTTGACATATAATGTGTCCTCGTCCATTTATTGGTCTCTTTATGCTCTTCATCTGGCTACAAAGGATTCCTGGAGATAACTGAGAAGTATACGGCTTGAGAGAAGGAGGTCGACGAAGTGTCATGATATCGCACTAACGTCAATAGGCAATCCCAAGGCCCCTTGTGATGCTTTGCGTTCTAGCTCCATTTTGCCTCTGCACCATGGAGGGTCAGCACGCACCGCAATAGGTTCGGGTTCGTCACAGTAGGTAGAGGCACAACCTGCTTCTGCGGCCTGCCAAAAGATGTGCCCTTTGCCGCCCGCAGCGTGGCGCCACCCCTCATATCTCAAAGCCTCACCACCTACTGCCCGACCGACCTCCAAGGCTTGCTCTGGCTGACCTCTCATGTCCATCAAAAGGCGTAAATAGCGATAGCCATGGTAATCTGTTGGATCACAGGTTCTGTAGAGTAGTCTTCACGCGTAGAACGTGGTGCTTGAGGTACAATGAACTGTAGTGCTTGTGATTTGTCTGATCTGTCGTGGGAACTTGGAAATTGCATTGGCGGAATCAAGGTGTGGCTGACGGACATCGCGACTCCAGTACTGGCAACCTCCACTGTTTGCTCCCCAAGCCTAATCATCCACCCTCCACCTCTGACAATCATCTGCTTGTCGCACAACGTCGCCAGCAATCAAGGCTGGCATCTCTTCGTCAAAAGGCTGCGCAAAGTCCCTCATTCTCCTCTCGCTACGGTCGCATAACGTTCCGCAAGCAAGACGCCCGCACACACTATTCTATTGACGCTTCAACTCGACAGCTCAACAAGATAGCAGGAATCACTCGGGTATATATGAAAAGGGAAAAGACTCGAAAGCAGTCTCTCTGTCCGTCCAGGCGTGAAGCCGGTTATCGCTGGAAAGAGCTTGGGGTACGGCGAAATCCCGACAGTGGAACCAGGAGTCACACAATCGCGTTATCAACGACGGACCGGTGCGACAGGCGTTTCAAGGCCTCAGGGAGGGGTGAGATTAGCCCCACATGAGCGACGACATTGCGCAAGCGCCTAGAGAGGATATTTTACCATCGAGTGCAAATGCCAATGCCAATCCAAATACCCATCCCGCATCTTCCGCAGAGACCTACGGTACGCTCAAACAGAGACAAACACCGAATCTCCGTTCTTCTACTAGGAGATCAAATATGCTGACAGTAAAAGCAGATAATTCCTCTCCCTCGGAAGCCAATCCTATTGTTGCCGGCTCTGCATACAAAAACTCCACCTCAACGATAACACCAGGTCTACCTATCGCAGACGCGCCAGTTAATTACACCAGGGGCTCCACTACATTGATTGGGTCAGTCTCAAACCAGGACACTACATCAGAGGGACGGCTTGGGCCAGGGGTACCAATACGCTCGTCCTCCAATTCCAAGTTGAATCCGTCAACTGCAAACCCAATGAATAGCCAAACCGCTGATGATCAGGTTCAATACCCTCAGTCTGGGTCCACAGGGAGTATCAAGGCGAATAAAAGAAGTGGCAGCATTGCGAGTAGCAAGCGATCAAGAAACGAGAGGGTGGTTGCGCCGATCGCTGGCGGTGAGGAAAAACCGGGATTGGAAAGTCCGGAACCTGTACCTGCTGCAACAAAGTCGAAGAAGCGAGGCGTATCGAAATTCATCTCCTTCTTGAATTGTTGCAGTGCGCCAGACAATGCAAATCCGGTTGAACTCGAAGACCAGGCTGTTCCAGTAAAAAAGTCAAAACCGTTACAGGCAAATCAGGGTAGGCAAGCGACGCCGGCAACCAAAGCGAACGCCAGCGCAGCGGAATCTAGTACTGGGGAATCTAAAGAAGGTGCCCCAGAGAACATTGGAGGCCCGCCCTACTCAGAGCTAACTGCGGCGGCAAAGCCAACAATGTCGAACCAAAACGCGGGAGATTCTGTATTAACAGAAAAGCCAGCTATACCCGATGAGGCAGAGCCGGTGCTTAGAGAGAATGAGAATCTACCAAGCGGAACCCGAAACCAGCCTCTACCCCCTTTGCCAATCCCTAGCAATCCCAGTGTAGAAGAGGAAACTTTGCAGCCGGACTTGACTACAACCTCGGGTGTCATTGCCTCGGCAGAGCCATCCACCTCGCCAACAGACGAACAGAATTTATCAGAGCTAACCCCGGCGATCGATGACAGGACACCTCAACAAACGAAGAGAGATAGTGACGTACAAATGGTGGATGCCCCTCCCATTGCGCCTGTCCCAGAGGAGCCTGCGAGCAGTCCACCAACTAGAGATGCCGCGCAGACGCAACTGAATTTACCGCCTCCTCCACCAAGAGGGAGTCAAGATCGACCGGCGGCTGGCGTAGGTCGGACAGCTTCGACCGGGGTTACACCGAATGAAAATCAAAAGTGGCTACTTCCTCCGATACAACCTCGATTCAGGGGTAAGAAGTGCCTCGTTCTCGATCTTGATGAGACCCTTGTCCATAGCAGCTTCAAAGTTCGTTTCCGAGACTCAATGAATCATGCTATAAGCTAATCGTATTCAGATACTTCACCAAGCCGACTTCACGATACCGGTCGAGATTGAGGGTCAATACCACAACGTATATGTGATCAAAAGACCAGGCGTTGACCAATTCATGAAGCGTGTAGGCGAGCTGTATGAAGTCGTAGTATTTACGGCTTCCGTCTCAAAAGTAAGATCCCCGTTAGCCCAATCTCTTGCTCATCTATCTAACATCTATTAGTATGGTGATCCACTACTAGATCAACTTGACATTCATGGCGTCGTACATCATCGATTATTCCGGGAAAGCTGCTACAACCACCAAGGCAACTACGTGAAGGATCTCTCACAAGTAGGCCGCGATCTGCGAGAGACAATCATCATCGACAATTCTCCGACTTCATATATTTTCCATCCGCAACACGCCGTGCCAATCAGTAGCTGGTTTTCCGACGCACACGACAACGAACTTTTGGACCTTATCCCCGTCCTGGAAGACCTCGCGGGTTCCCAAGTCCGCGACGTCAGCATGGTACTCGATGTAGCGTTATAGCCTGGCCTCGAAGTCCTCATATCCGATCGACGCATCAACATCATCAGCGAGCGGCGTTCTCGATAAACTCGGTAATAGATTGTGCCGTGTAAATTTTGTAATAAGATTAATTTTTTCTTTCACCGCACCACCGGGTCTGATATCTTCATCGCCCGGGATCATTATTGCGTGGAGCATAGTGTCGAGCAGAAGACCTGACAATTTGTAAAAAGAGAGAAAGGGGCAAGATATCAAAAGACCATTGGGACGCGCTTTTTGGGATACCTTTCTGGTTCTTCGTCGGCCCTCGGTTGGGCGCTTTTACTGTTATTGCCTCCCCTCATCGTTCGACCAAATAGCTCCGCGCGAGCATTTTTCTTTTGTTGCATTCCTGGCGGCGTAGAGTGCCGATACTCATTTCTAGCGGGCTGGCTCTCGTGTATGGTTTTTCTTGGTGATGTCAGCCATTGTTATAGGCATATGGAGAGCTTTGATGCATCAAGTAAAAGCTGGAATCATATCCATAGCTAAGTATTACTTTGGTCGCCGAAAGGCTCCGCCACCTATGAGCCCTATTCCATTGCAGTTAGGCACTAGAACTTGTGATGTAGGTCCCGTGCTCCTCCAACGCCCGTGAACTGCATAAGGTACGCAAGAAATGTGATAAATATGGAAATGTTCCTTCAGAGCAATGCACTGTTCGGTCATTGGTGGAAGCACGAGTACACTTTAATAGGGCTTGTTGTACTCCAAGTTGCCCTTGATAATCTCAGTGATATTGAAACATGATAACAGTCATTCATATCAGGACGTACATATCATGTGGTAAACAAGCCCCTAAGCTTTTTGGCACATGAGAATATGGCGGAACCCGGTTCCGCCCGGTTGTCATATCGGATATTCGACAGTTCTGCTTGACTTTCCGAGCACCATGATTTCTAGGCTGCTGCATAGGGACTGATTGCTACTCACAAGATAGCTTACTTAGGCAGTCGACAAGGTCGTTTATCTCATACCTATAACGTGATGGACCCCCCCACCGCCCCCAACGCCCCTTCCCCCACTAATGGCTCCTCTCTGCGAGACAGCAAGGGTTGGGATGGCAAGCTACGTTTGGATAAAAAAGCGGTCATCACGAACGCCGAAGTGCTCTCAGACCCTGAATACTCAGATGGAGATGCGCCGCCGGTAGAGCAGATAAGTGCAGACGAGGGTAAGTTCAGCTTAGCAGTCTCATTAGGTTCGCTAATTTCTTGCCGCGGCAGATCTGCTCGAAGACTATGAGCTAGATACTGATGTATGCTGTGCTGGCGGGACTTGCTTACCGAAGAGTGTACTGATAGATGCGTGCTAGGACATCGATCTCGTCCATTGCCGCATATCCTCTATACCTGCCCTACGTCTTGAACGCTTCGCTCAAGTTCAGGTACCCAATCCTGACTAGAGAATATGAAGAGAATGAAAGTTGAAGCTTACAGTAACTGTTGACAGAAAATATGCCTCCGCCAGAACCAGATATCCCACATCGATGTTCCCAGCAGTCTTGGCTCGTCAATTGAGGACCTGGACCTATACGATAATCTTATATCACATATCAAGGGCTTGGACAGCCTCATACGCCTCACATGCTTAGATCTCAGCTTCAACAAAATTAAGCACATTAAGAATGTAAACCACCTGAAGGATTTGAAGGACCTCTACTTTGTGCAAAACAGGATACAGAAGATAGAAGGGCTTGATGGGTTAGCCAAGCTGAGGAACCTGGAGCTGGCCGCGAACCGGATAAGAGTATGTTGGTGTATCAATATCAGGGTTTGGATATTGATTGTGCTATAGGAGATGGAAAATCTGGATACTCTGACTGGACTAGAAGAGCTATGGCTGGGCAAGAACAAGATTACCGAAATAAAGGTAAGGAGGACTGGTTTGATTTGAGACTTGTTGCTGATAGTCCAGAAGAACATGTCATCTCTCCTCAACCTCAAGATTCTGTCTATACAATCAAATCGCCTGACTCGAATTTCGGGCCTTTCCGATCTATCTAACCTCGAAGAACTCTACATTTCCCATAACGCTCTTACGGAAATCTCTGGTCTCCATAGCAACTCTAAACTCCGCGTCCTCGACATATCGAACAACCTAATCTCTCATCTGACCAATCTTAAGCCACTTACAAATCTCGAGGAAGTATGGGCTTCATCAAATCAAGTCTCTTCGTTTGAGGAGGTAGAGAAAGAGCTAGCGGACAAGAAGGAGCTCAGCACGGTTTACTTTGAAGCGAATCCATTGCAGACCAGGAGTCCAGCCTTGTACAGGAATAAAGTTCATTTGGCATTACCGCAGATTAAACAGATTGACGCGAGTATGCTGCAATCCCCGCCCTTGCCACCTGCCTCGCGTATGGCTACAAGCTGACTCCTCTGTAGCTTATGTACGAGTATCCTGATGGAGCTTCAAGACGGTTCATAGTACGTCTCTAGAAGTAATGGCGTCGGTAGCTGAGCTCGCTGAATCATAACACTCTCCTGGCCCCAACCGGAATTTATACAAGTGGAAAGCAGCAGCAATGCATGACTGTGATGTTTCATCTCTTCGTGTCTTTGATAATATGATACTTTTCTGAATAATGCCACATCAACGATGCATTTCAAGTGCCTCTGGATCCAATGCCGGACCTATTTCCTATATTGGGTTTATCCATTGATGATTCAGCCGCCAAATCTTCCGCAAGAGATTGCCGATACTCCCCGTACCCCCATAACAGTATTTAGCCTCAGATGCACTGTTTACTGAAAGTACCTACATTATGTCATCGTGGGGCAAAACACAAAACACAAAACACAAAACACAAAACACAACAACTGATCTCTTTCCGATGAGAAATCTTCCAGTGAACATAGTCAAGCCTTTTCTTCGGTTGGTGTTGGACTGTTCATTCTAGAGCATCAAGGAGCTGTTGTATTAACGCTAATAGCACCTCTCCAGTTCTTACTCGTCGATCTTCAATTGTATATAAGAACTTTACATTTCCCATTCGAATCCAGCCAGGAACTACAAGAGCATACGCCATCATGACTACCCCAAGCGTCAAGTTGAACAGCGGCCACCAGATGCCCATGGTGGGCTTTGGGTATGTTGAGCGGAACAACTGGGCTTCAGTTCTACACTGACATTTTGATAGGCTATGGAAAGTCAACAACGACACATGTGCCGACCAAGTCTACAATGCAATCAAGTCAGGCTACCGTCTATTTGACGGCGCGTGCGGTACCTGGAATCTTAACCGATTGTCCATCGCCCAATGATTGCTGATTTCTTCAGACTACGGCAATGAGGTCGAGTCCGGCCAAGGTGTTGCCCGTGCGATCAAAGAGGGCATCGTAAAGCGCGAAGACCTCTTCCTCGTCTCCAAACTTTGGAACTCCTTCCACGACGGCGACAAAGTCGAGCCCACCTGCAAAAAGCAACTCAAAGACTGGGGCCTCGACTACTTCGACCTCTACATCGTCCACTTCCCCATCTCCCTCAAATACGTCGACCCCTCGGAGCGGTACCCCCCGGGCTTCACCTATGACGGCAAAAACGTCGTTCCTGGAAAGGCTAGCATCCAAGAGACATGGACCGCGATGGAAGAAGTCCAGAAGAAAGGTCTGGCCAAGAGCATCGGCATCAGCAACTTCAACGGCCAGCTCATCATGGATCTTCTCCGCTACGCCAAAATCCGCCCTGCAACCCTGCAGATCGAGCATCACCCCTACCTTACCCAAGAAGGCCTCCTACGCCTCGCCCAAAGCGAGGGACTCGCCATTACTGCATACTCGTCCTTCGGCCCGCAATCGTTCCTGGAACTCGACATGCAAAAGGCCAAGGATACGCCTCTGTTGTTCGACAACCCTACCATCAAGTCCATTGCGGAAAAGCACGGCAAGACGCCCGCGCAGGTGCTACTGAGATGGGCGACGCAGCGAGACGTGGCCGTTATCCCGAAGAGCAACAACCAGGCGCGGCTGAAGCAGAACCTAGAGGTTACGGGGTTCGACTTGGAGAAGGGGGAATTGGAGCAGATTTCAGGGTTGAATAAGGGACTGAGGTTTAATGATCCGTTGAATGTGAGTTTTCCTTCAATCCTTCCTCTTCCATTGCAGTTTTCGCTTCGCAGCTCTTTGATTGAGTGTCTGCTAATAGGCTATATGGGAACTAGTACGGCGTCAACCAACCCATCTACGTATAAGACCGTTTCTCAAACTGTTCTGGATAGGAAGACCTAGCTAGCCATATTTGCATCATACATATCAAAAGCCATACACCCAAACCCAGCTCTTTCCACGCATGCACATCCGCCTTGATTAAACTACAACCCGCTCCCCTCCATACTGTACATCCACAATACCCCTAACATATGTATAACCAACCCCAAACCAACCCCCCATTAAATCCCCTCCTACCTACCTACCTACCAAGCCCCCGACCGCCCATCACACGAACACCCCAACCCAGCGCGACCTCACCGCAAACCCCGCATCCTGAACATCCTCGAAACAACAACAACAACTCAATACCCACCACCTCCCCACTCCGCACCCCCACACTCCGCACCCCCACACTTCCATACCTTCCCTCTCCACTCATACCCCCCCCTACATACCTCAGCAGTACTCATACCCCCCTCCCTCCCACCCATCCCACCCAATCCACCCCCCCGCATCATCTCCCATCAAATCCCACTCGCGCACCACTGCGCCTTCTCAGGTTTTCCGCGCTAGGGCTCTCCAGCACCGACTACGCTGCCGTGAACGAATGGAATCGCGTGATGCAGCGACGTTTCGACCATGTTTTTGTTTTTAAACGGATATCAGTTGGGGTTATTTTTGGAGTCTTGATGGGATTATCATACGGGGGAGGGGGGGGAATGGACACCGCGAACGAACGAAACCCACGCTCTCCTGCTTAAACGACTAGTAGCCGCCATCCCCGATCCGCCGTGTTTCTAGCTACCTACGGAAATGATTGATATCCCCTACCATCTTACTAAACTGCCCCCTTTCTCCTCTTCCTCATGTTCCCTCTCTGTTCGTATCAGTAATGCTAAAGTGGGCAAGCGGTTGCGTGGACACGGGAATAGGCAGCAGGCCTGCTTGGTTACACGTGGTTGTTTTTGAGGCGGGAGAGGGGGAGAGGTGGGGATGGAGATGGAGATGGAGATGGGGGAAGTGCTCGGGAGGAGAATGGGAGGAGGGATGGTGATTGGGTGGTTGGGGTGGGGGTTGGGACGCGAGATGAGGAAGAGGGGGGGGACGAGGGGGGAGTGGGGTGGGGTGGAGCGGAGGGTTTGACGAAGGGGATGGAGGGGGTTTCTGAGGAAAAGGGTTTCGATAGGAAGGAGGTGGCGTTGAGGGATTGAGTAGATGTGGAGGTCTAGATCTAGAGCGAGAGGGAGAGGGAGAAAGAGGGACTTTGGTATATCATTTCCCTGAGAAAGGAAATATTATACAGATTCTTACAAACCCACCTCGTCCCTTCTCCAACATTCCCGTTTGCTGCATGTCCACCCAGTCACCTACTAAAACCCCATCAAGAGTGTCTCCAGTATCCGCGCACAGCAGGCATAGGATACTGAAAACAACGGTCTTGAAATGACACACTCTGCTCTCCACTTCCCCCTCTCCCCAACAGCTATCACCTATGAAGCAAATTTCCTCGTAATCTTTGCGATAACTATCCCGCGGAGATCGCGTTAGCTACATCCATTTACGCATTCCATTCCATCCCCGTCTTGTGTCGGATGGTACAGAAGGGGGAGAGTGTAGGAGAGAACACGGAAGGAGAAGGGAAGAGACTCACTGTGTAACGCCACAACGCTGAAGATGAACCCAAGACTCAGCACAAGCACGACCACAGGGTCAACCTTCAGACCGGGCGATTCGTCGGTGTAGAGGCCTGGTTGAGGGGGGGTGAAGGGTTAGCGAGTGGTATAAAGAGAGGTGCTTTCTGCCATTATGTGTTTGTAAGATCTTGGAAGTTGGGGTCCCCTTTTCCGCTCCTCTCCTCGAAGCTGTTTCAGAGCCCCGTAGAATCCTCCTAATCATCCATTCAATCTTCCCCCCAGCAATTTCGCAACCGCTCACGCAAAACCTCCCCACCACCTCAACCCCTTCCCGAGATCACAAGAAACTCAAATACATACGTAACATCGTACTACTGCTCCCCCCGGCGCCCGCCGCTCTCGTCGACGTTGGCCGCGCATTTGCAACTTTATCTGCGCGGTCGGCGGCTGCTTTTCGTCGAATGACTGTTTTTGCGCCACCGGGAGGACTGGAGGGGCGGGCTGTGGTGCCGGCGGAAGGGGAGATGGGAGGAGAGGACGGGGGTGGGGAACTCTGGGAGGGTGGTTAGCGGAGAGCATGGGGAGATTTTAAGGACTAGGAGGAGTAGACGGGGAGGAGGGAATAATGAAGCGGTGCAGGAGCGAGGAGCTTGAGAAGGGTTGCGAAAAGGTTCTCAATGGATAATCGTGAAACCGGAATGGGAGAGGCAAACGTACCATTGCGATTGAAAGAGCGTAATTGTATCGGGGAGAAGGTTCTCAGACTCTGTGGAACGTTGTTACTATTGGAAAGGAAGGTAGTTGAAGCCAGGTGTGTTGAGAACTGTGAGGTGTGATTTTGCTACTTGCTCAAAGGACACGCTCGACAATTTTGGCGATGAGTTGCGGCAAACTTAGTTGAGCCTCACAGGGCTGAAGTCTGGGGTTTTGGGCCACCACTGGGGGGACAAAAGTCATAGAACAGTAAGCGGCAAGCATCTGCGGTCGAGGCTTCCCGATCAATCCCAAAAACAGCATTACCTTAATTCATATCCTGTGAGCTTACAATTAACTTCATCTGGATAGCTGTTTGCGTCGTCTGAACATGGATAGATAAATCAGTAATGGATAGGTTGATTGTGTAGGAAATTGAGGATTCCAAGGCTCGAACCGTATTGTTCTTACGAAGGATTGGCTGACTGGGGTTTGCCAGATTGGGATAAGCATATCTTGTAGTGTGTCACAGCGTTTACTGCCATCTGCCGGCAATAAGACACGTTGGAAAGGTAGCTTTTGGTAGCTTTTGGCATCAAGCAAGTAGTTGTTTCTGCTGCAAGCCACATAATCCTTGCCGTCTCCTAAATAGATCTAGACACAGCGGAGGTCTCTGCCCCAAACCACAACCCTGCCACATATCAAGTCAAACTTAAGCAAAGGTCGAGGGTCGATTGGCGGAGAAGATTTTCTTCGAGGTAGTCTTGGCAACGCGATGAGGAAGAGGGAATTTGAGGTCTTTGGTAAGAAGTTGCTTGATGTAGGGACGCTTGACGTCGTCTGTTTTTTCGATTTCGACAACTTTGAGGATCTGCAAAATCAATCTGTCAGCGGTTGTACGCCCCGGAAACGGGTAATTCGTAGGCCTACATGAATTGACCTGAAACGAGCTCGATGTCTTGCCGCCATGTCCTGATAAAGAGCCTCTACCGCTTCCGTCCTTGACATCTCTCGGTACTCTTTGTACATGTTGTGGGTTCCAGATCTTGAGTCGTAGCGAATCCAGATACCAAAGTTCTTTACCTTTTGTGGGCGCTTCTCGTGTATCTGATCATTGCAACATCCGTCAGCACTTTCCCAAATCGAAATACGGATGCTCCTCCCTTCCATGATGGAACTCTTAGTTATGGCAACGTACCACGTTCAGGCTAACAATCTCTCCGTTTGCCTTCTTGACCTTTCGTAGCTTCATCAAAAAGTACCAGAATCTTGACTTAGCAACAACGGTGTTGGGTGCGAATATGCGCATGCGGTAAAGCTTGGGTGTGGGATTGGTCTCTGTTGGCAGATGACGGCCAATCACCTGATATTCGATGAGGCGCCCTGGAGAAACTATCATCAGCATTTGAGCCTGACCCAATTTATGTTTCGTTAACGCCCTATCCGTTCAAAAACGCAAGTTCTGCCGGTTCTGAGAATTTTATCCAGTCCTCTCTTTACGTGGTCCACAGGGCAACATGCCCTGTGTAGCGTTTCAGAGAGAGATCTTCTAGAACTGCTATGTGCTTTTTCTGATTTCCATAGCAGCAGAAAGCTGGAGGCAGTTTTTGTTGCGAGGACTGGGACTAGGAAGCGACGTTCCTTACACCAACACGAGGACGAGACGAGAGATCGCTAATTGCTTACCCATCTGGAGGAGTCAGTATTGGCCGTTCATAAGGATATCCATAGACTTACAGTTGCGTTTGCTGGTGGTCAACTTCCGATCGCACAATTGTCGATTGATGGTTATTTTGGCAATTGTGGTAGGGTTTGGTGGCCCTCACAAATAAGCGACGCACTAGAGACTTTAGCGTTATCTGTGAGCAAAATATTGTCAACACCATTCCAGCTTTCAATCTCATCGCCTTGATGAAAACATACCCTTCTACGCTTTGTAATGTGTCTATACTTCGTTGCAGCTAATATATGCTGTTTACCAGCACGAAGTAGGGAACCAGTGAGATGGACACACTTTTCCAAGACTTCAAGCAAGCCCAAGCCGTTGGATCGGGCCCTTTACTCGCAACAACAATCACTCCAATTGCGCCATCAGTTGATCCGAATCGCCTACGTAAGTTATATGATGACAGCAACTCGTTTTCCATTGCCAGTGATATAAGGTACGGCCTCCTAGATCATAAGCAAACCGATCTCAGGTTCTCAAAGGCAGAAGGAACTGCCTGGGTAGACGTGTACGTGGCATACTGGAAAGCATTGGGAGCAATTTTTGAAGCAGAAAATGGTGGACCCGACTTTGATTGGACGAAGGCGTATGACGCATGGAAAGAGGTAGCAAACGCTCTGATAAGAGGGTACAGCTCGGCTGGGTTTGGAGCTTGGACTATGCCGTGTCTTTATGTGGCAGGGAAATACCTGCGCATCTTCGCTACCAAGGCGGATGATGGTATTAAAGAAGGTGGAAGTAACGGCAATGCTACATTTGAGGATGATATTGTAGGGCAGAATGGAGGACATGAGAAATTGGAGGATGCAGCGAGGGTTCTGAATCGGATGTTTACTCTGTGTATTAGTGATAGGTATGTAGATGTAGAATCAAAAGAACGTTCTGTTATTATCTTCACGAGTGCTTGACTAAGGGTCAACTAGGGCACCACTTGAAGAGTCAAGAAAATGGGGCCTCTACTACATCACCAATCTTTTATTCAAAACGTACTTTAAGGTATGTCTTGAATCGCGAAATTTCATCGAAGACAGTACTAAGAGCATTGTTACAGCTCAACTCGATTAGCTTGTCCAAGAACATCATTCGAGCACTTGACGCTTCGAGGGTGGATATGCCTCCTTTGGACGGGTTTCCCAAATCCCATATCGTCACCTTCAAGTACTATGTCGGCGTTACTCTCTTTCTTGAAGAAAGCTACGCTCTGGTACGCATGCTCCCGTTTGTCTCAATAGCCATCTCCACTTGCTAGTCCCTATACTTTCCCCGCGAATACTGACATGGAATTAGGCACAAGAAACGCTCACCGCGGCCTACTTGATGTGTCACAGATCCTCAACTCGTAACAAAGAGTACTTTTCCCAAGCCCCTCTTCCCCTGTTTCCCCCTTTACTGACATATCAACCTTGCAGACTAATCCTGACTTACCTAATCCCCACCCACCTCCTCACCACCCGCCGCCTCCCAACCTCCACCATCCTTAGACCATACCCCCGCCTTCACGCCCTCTTCTACCCCCTCATCACCGCCATACGCGCCGGCGACCTCTCCGCCTTCGACGCCACTCTCAACGCCGGCGAAGATGAATTTGTTAAAAGACGAATTTATCTGACGCTGGAGAGGGGAAGGGATGTGGCGCTGAGGAATTTGCTGAGGAAGGTGTATGTGGTGGGGGGGAAGGAGTCGAGAGTGCCGTTGGGGATGTTTACGGCGGCCGTGAGGGTAGGAGGGAACGGGGAGGGGGTGGAGGGGGTGGAGGGGGATGAGGTCGAGTGTTTGCTTGCGAATATCATATACAAGGTCCGTCTTTTCGTTCTCATCTCTTCCAACCGCTCCGTCCCCTTGCTATCCCGTTACCTGTTCCATCGTCTGCCTAACGGCCATAAGTGCTCAATCATAACTTCCCCTCCACGGATCCCATCCCCTCGACACCACTCACCCAAACTAACCCGCACACGACATAGAACATGATGAAAGCCTACATCGCGCGCGACCGCGGCCTCGTCGTCTTCAGCAAAAGAGGCGACGCCTTCCCCGGCACCGGCATCTGACCCTTCTCGGTCTCTCTCACACCGCACATGCTGGCACGCCATTTACGCTAGCCACTGTATCCACCAGTCCCCAGAAAACAACAACCCGTGACCGAGTTGCGCTGGCAGAAAAGAGCCAACCGCCCCCCTTACGAGTTTGCCTGAACCACAAGGCCCCCAACCACCTCGTCCCAGGCACCCATCCGCTCACCACCCACCCAACCAACCAACCGTCAATCCCACCGCTCTAGCCTCTTATCCACGAAAAAAACAAACCCCGTATGCCCGTCCCAACCAATCAGCGCACCACGCCAAGAGCTGCTCTATCTTTTTTTTTCCATCCGCACTACTGCATGTATGTATGTATGCTAACCGACTTAATGTTTCACTTTCACATCGCTGGACAGGAACGGAACAATCCATACCACTGACCGGCCCTCCATCATCTTTCTCCAACGTAAAACATCACCGGTATACATACGTATCACCACGGAACCCCCCCCCCTCTCTCTCTCTCTCTCCCAACCATAGCACCACCATCATCATCCGCGCCAAAACTGATGATGCCAGGCGAGCGCGATGCGGACGACGACGTTCTGCAGGGTCCACCCACACCCCCTTCCCCTTTTCCCCATCCCGTACTATACTATACTCCCAGCTACTCTACATAGGTCCAACCCCCCCCCCCCCCCCCAAAAAAATTATGACTCACCGATTCGATTACTCATCTCCTGTGCCGTGTTTAGGGGAAGCCAGCCAAGTACGGGAGTAGACTGTTTTTGTGAGTCTTTGCATATACATATGCATATGTGCGTGCTTGCGTGCGTTCGTGGGATGCGGGCTTGGAATGGAATTGTGGGGGGTGGGGACGATAGGTAGGTACATAGTAAGTGCATATGTAGATGGATAGATGCATGCGTGGGATAAGGTAGCAAGAAAGATACCTTAGCGAGCGAGCGGGTTTATACTGCGCAATGAAGGGGGGGGGAGGGGGCAATGTGACTCTGCGCTTTGCAGGCAGCTACTGTAGCTACATACCTTGATAGGCGGCAAGCAGCAAATAGGGCAGGCAGCAGAATCGTACCCGCATTACTCGCATTTTACTATCTAGCAGATAACGGGTCTCACGCTCAAACCTTGCTTGTAGACAATCTAGAACAGCAGAAAGCTGTTGATCCGCTTGCTTAGGGATATCTATAGTGATTCCCCAATCTGCACCTGTCGAGAGGGAGTTGTTTTATTCCACTCTCATGTCCTGAGGGTCTTATTGCACGCTTTAATCCCTCAGCAGCGCAGCCATTCCGGAACCATCTCCGTGCAACCGGGAGAGAAATACTATCACAAGAAGCTTTTTTCCACCCCCTGAGAAAAATTGCTTTTAATAGAGCGGGGAATGACAGTGTAGAAGAAGTGATGTAATATACATGGGTTTTTGTAGAAGTGGTAATAGTAGCAGTAGCAGTAACAGTGACAGGAGGAAGGGGAATAGGAAGGGGAAGCACGCCGGACGCCTGGTATCGAGCCCACAGTAGATGATAGGTTGTTATATACATGGTAGATGGGTGCAAGGAAAGGTGGAAAGCTAATGAGCCAAGGAGAGGAGGCTGGAGTGGCGTATGCCGCAGGTTGTGGATGGTTGTAGTGGCGAGGGAGTCTGGAGGGTTGTCGGTGTATGTGGGTGATGACGATGGAGGTGTTGAAGACGGAGATGGGTGACATTAGTGAGACCTTGGTGGCGTGGACTGATAAAGTAGAGAAGTTCAAGGACTGGTGGATAGTGCCGAACCGAGTTGTGTTGTGTGCTCGGTGACGTGTCCACTTGGAGGACTCGAGCATCATGGAAGCCAGCAAGGCTAACGAGGCGACTTGGTGACGTTGGTGATATCGTCCTACATACACGTCAGCAAGTCTGTCGCCTAGTCCTCGATATGAGGGGAAAGGAAAGAGTAGCTTACCATATGATTGCACATGGCGACGAAGAGGTCAAAGAACCTACCATCAACGCCGTTAGTCCAACTTCCCTTGGAAAGGCATCAGCAATGCAAGAACTCACAACCTCCCACCCCCCTCCATCTCCATCTGCATCGTCCCACTCCGCTTAAACGTCGACCGGCTGCGTATAATCAGCGCCAAATAGTGCGCTCGTAGTTTCGAATCGCTGTCTGGCGTATTGGCGTACGCAAACCGCGCACTAGCCAGGATAGTCGAGCATTGAATGCCAGACTGCAAGCCTTGCTTTCTCAAAGCAAGGCGCTTCAGCTCATCAAGTCCGTACTTTTCCGCCGTGCAATACAGCAGCGTGTCCTTCAGCAGCGCCAATCCCGTGCCCGCATGCACGACCGTACTTTCCACCGCCCCCCTCCCGCCATTGTTGCCCTCGGCGCCCTCGAGCTCCCACGCGTTGCGGCGTTTGTTGTGCAGCAGGCGCGGGTAGTAGTCGCCTTTGTAGAGGTATTCGAGTACGGAGGAGAAGATCTCTGGGAGCTCGTCGGGGAGGTTGATGCGTTTGGAGGCGGATTCGAGGAATTGGCCGCGGCAGATGGCGGCGAAGAAGGGCGAGGAGGAGAGGATGGATTCGTGGGCGGCGAAGAGGCGTTGTTCGGGGCCAACGCAGAGGGTGATTATGGGAGAGGTGAGGGTGCTGTTTTGGAACACAGGTTAGTGAATATTAAGACTTTGCAGAGGGGCTGCTCACCTTCCGGTGGGAGGGCTATTGTCGGGTTTGCGTGGTTTCTCGGTTTTCTTGCTAGCAGTTTGCTCTCGGAAGGATCTCTTGGATTTGCTGGGAGCTGTGGATTTGGTGGCACGATGCTTCGAGAAGCTCTCGTTGTGATGAGAGCGTCGTGCAAACATGGTGGAATCGTCGTGAGCGATGGATTAGTTGCAAGCACGCTGCGAGCGATGGAAAGCAGTAGCATTCAAAGAGCAGGCAACATTGACCGTTACAAATGCAATTGGAATTGGAATGCCTCAGTACAATCAGGCATCAATCGAGCATCTGGAGCATTACGGCTGCAGGAAAGAAAAGAAAGAAAGGGAGGGAAGAGCATGATGATATATGCGTCTTGTAGAGTCATTGCGCTAAATTCTCATAGGCATCCGGGGGAGACGTGACTGTTCGGGGGGTGACAGGGATGCAACGCGTAAAGTGGTACACGAGTCCGACCCGATGTCACATGATGGCTCAACTCGAATCTTCTTTGGGACGGCTAAGTCATTGGCGCACCGGGTTCTGGGGTTTTGTGCAACGTGGGACGACTGCTAGCAGGCCTGGCAGAGTTGCTATCAGACGGCCGAAAGCAAGATTGTGCTGTAACGCGGTTTCACTTGTGTCAGCTTTGGCACGCCCGAGTCTGCGGGGAACGTTTGCCGGCAAATTTGCTCCAGGGGTTGGGGATTGGCTTTGGCTTTGGCTTTGGCTTTGACCTGCGCAGCTGGACGAGGAGACTTGTCGATGTGGTACGCTGGAACAGTTAATGACGGCGAATGCGATGAGAGCCAACCGGAGTCTCAACAATGGATCATTCGTGATCTTGAACAGACGGTGTCGTGAAAGTTTAGAGAAATCTCTTCTACACTTCAAATTGACTAGGTCGACACCGCGAGAGCTTTTGCATGTGCGAAAAGCGACCGGCAGACTCTCCACATCCTCCACTAGTTCCACGCTATTTCGCTAGTCAGGAACCGGCAATTTCTCGAGATTTGTCTGATTGTCTTCCTCTGTTGGCTTGAACTTGATCGTCGAATCGAACGATGGCCAAACAAATGCCATCGACTCGGCAACGATTTACAGCCATGTGATTGGCTACCGACCTAGTCACTGGGCGTAAGCCTCAATATAAACAAGTGGCAAACATTTGATACTGTAATGGGCTTGTACAACTGCTCTTTTAGATACGAGTCACGATCGGAAAAACATATGCGACCGAAAAGGAATTGTATTGCCAGGGGTACCTAATGCTCTATAACTGATGCTGGATAAATAATGCTGTACATAAATCACTTTTCATTCCGTGCCATTCGAAACGCCAAAGCGCCGGGACCGACAACACGCCTCCCCGAGTCAGTTGGAAAGGCCAGTGAGGCCGCGGATCTTCGAGTACTCGGAAAGCTCCTGCTCGGTAGGACGAGCCGCCACCCCGGAGCAACGGATCGGATCTTGGTGCGAACGACGACGGAGGGTAAATCGATGCATCGCCGACCCGGCATCAAGGATCTCGTAGCCGGTGATCTTGTAGACGCCGTCGTATCGGAGGCCTTTGGAGGGGCGGTAGGCGTTGTCTTTGGCCAAGGTCGCCGAACGCAGAACACGAACGTCCTTCGCCTCCTCGTGGGCTTTCTTCAACATCTTCGTCCCCGCCGAAGCTTCTCCACCCGCGCCCGACGTCCCACAGTACTTGACCATATTGCCCTCGTCGACGTCAGAGTAACCACCTCCGCCAAGGACAATCGAGTACGCCCACTTGCCCGGCTGGCCATGAATTCCTCCTTCAAGCTCACCGTGAGCTCCGTCCCTCATCGCACAGATCTGTAAGGGCCACCATTGCCCATTGACAAGGTTTCCCTCGCCGGTATAGTTGCAGGACTTTTTATTAGGGTAGCCTGCCTCAAAGTTGCGGGACGTGAAGTTGTTGCCTTTGGCGTTCTTGCCCTTTTTAGTATCAATCCCACGCAAGAGATGCGGATCCAGAACTCCGTTACGCCATTTCCGATAGAGTCCTAGAGCGTCGGAACGGATGTCGCAAGGATACCCGACAGTTTCGTCCTCGATTATGGCATCGAGGCCCTTGTCCTCTAGGACCTTGGATTTGCGAAGGAGAACGCCAGACACAAAGTCATAAGTCTCCATATCGTGGATTCGCTTACGCAGTTTCTCGAACAACGGCTCTAGGTTTTCCCCAATACGTGCACCAGTCTCGCAGTTTTGGATGAGGATTAAGATAAACTGGAGAGTTCCCAAGTCTGAGCGACTGAATGACTCGTGCATATTAATGCTATCATACCAACTGCCAGTGTTGTTCGTGGTACGCGTTGCAACCAGTTGCCTTGATAGACGTCAGCTTCTATTTTATACTTGTGCGTGACTGAGAACTAAGCATCAAGACTTACGTGGTAAGAGGGGTTGATTTCTTTAGCGGAGTTTTCTTTGCAGGCGCAAACGGACGCGGCTGGGACTGCGCTGTTGGCTGTTGAGAGCTAGAGGACCCGGCAGCGTCGATGCCCATAGAGACATTCTTTCTCTTGATGCGACGTGTGGAAAGGCTGGATTCATGCTCGTCGTCTTCATCTTGAGAAGAAAACAAGTCCTCTTCGACTTGCGTTGGTGATGAAGGTGCTTGATTCGGATGTTTCCTCTTTCGGCTTACTGTCAGTCCAGCATAAGGATTTTTGTTCGTTACACTTGGCTCAGGCTCAGGCTCGTCTGCGGCAGGAAGATCTAGGAGGGAGACAGCAGCGTCTGCTACTTTTTCCTTCTTGATCCTGATCGTGGCGGGGATAGGGGTTGAGATTACATTCGATTCCGCGTTGATCTCAGGCTCGGACTTGATCTGAGGCTTCGTCGTGCCACCACCGGTCCAACGCATGATGGCATCCGCCTTCGCAGCATCCATACGAGCTTGGAACGGAGAGACGTTCTTGTCTGCCATAGCTGGAAGCGTGCTTGTACGTGGTCGTTGGATGGTAGATGGGTTAAGAAGGTGGTTCGGTGAGGCCTGCGCGCGATAAACAAAAGCGTCACGCTCGGCTGTTGTGTCCGTTCCAGAATAGGAAAGGCTCAAGTGTCAAGAGCGGGGTAAGCGCGCCCTCGATCGTAGAATCAATCGCTCTGGTCATCGAGGATTCACTTGGCTGGAAACATTTCTCCCCCGCTGCATTTTCTACGCTTTACTATTCCTTTTCCCTGGTATCACCCACGCTCATATAGATCCCTAGGCAAACGAATGGGACTCGCCTTCCTCGCCCCAGCTCCAGCCACAGTAGTCCTAGATAGAAAACCCTTTACTGGCAAGCCTCTTCCATTGCCCCGCGAACAATGCGTTCATAAATCCTAACTGATACCACATGTTGCGGATCGGCAGCGGCACGGCCCGTCCCGTTCCCGCCGCGCCAATCGCGGTAGTGAGGTCAATGTGAGGCCTATTGTTCGCTGGAACATTAAAAGCTGTGAACCACCCTAGTGACTGACTTGGTTACATGACTATTGCGACGAGTGGAGTGGGGGTTTGATGGGGTTGGGTTACTAGGTGGGTATACTGTAGAGATTGATCCGGAACGGTCTTCTACACTTGGAAGCTCAAGGTGATGACATGGCCAGGTATGGCAGATTAGCTTTGTGTCTACATCTGTCATCATACCCCATCGCGACCTGGCTGAACACTTTCCGATGGGTGGTTTTCGTGTGCTGTGAATGGCATGTGGAAAGAAATCTCTTTCTTTTGGCCGGTCGATGTGGAGAAGAGTTCCGCTGTTCTTGCTGGAAATTGCGCGTTTTGCTGTTTGGAGTTGGGTTGGTCGCTTCTTTAGTTCTGAGGTATTCTTGCTGGGGTTTCTCTATGTGGAAACGCTGTCTGTAAAACGAGAATTCTTTTGAAGGATTTTCTTACTGAGGTTTTCTTCATTTGAAGATTCTGTCTGTGAAATGGGTTTTTTTATTTCTTTGTAGTGCTCAGAGTCTTTTATACGTAGAAGTCTTGGACTAGGTAACGTGACAGTGTGAACTATAACGTATGTATTAGATAGAGCTAATGACTAAGAAGGCATAGAGGCGCCGTGAGGGCGTCGTGTATATAGAGCATCCTACTATTTACGTTACTATGTTATCATGGTAGGATTGCCATTACATAGATATGGCGTATTTGATACACCGGTGTACTGCCATCGAGCATGATACCCTTTCAATGTACCTTTGTCCCATCTGAATATTCTCTTTTCTCTGAGAATTTCCGTCCAACGCTTTCCTAGCTGATTATTTGCCTGCGAAACGACTTCCCGCTTGCTTGTTTTCCAACTGCAAAGTCTTCTAGAAAACACTCTTGTGTGTGTGTCAAGATCTTCTTTATTCGTAGTAGTCGTTTAGCTGAGGACGCGTACACTGTTCCTGGAGATCTTCTTCCCAAAATGACATGTTCCTGTTTGTCACCCCTTCTGAAATTCATTTTTCCGGAATGAATTTCCCGGGGACTGTTTCAGTTCCATTCGGGCCAAGCACTCAAACACAGGCATTTTTGCCCTTCACCAACCTGCGCGTGGTCAATAATTAAAGCCGTATAGTAGCTACCTGCTATGAGATTTCCTAAGTCGTCATGTGGCTGAGAACATGTCTGAGGAAGATTTGCTGATTTCGCCGCCTTTTTGTATGAGGTATCCTCAATGCTCCAGACAGCTATCCTTTCGTAGCAACCGTTTATCGTGTATTAGGCTGAACTTTTAATTTATTGTATTTGAAGTCTATCTATGTTGGTTTCATAAGTATTCATTGATAACGATCAGTATGTCAGTCAAGGTTACTACTCGTATTCTAAAAACCTATTCAGTATTTCTTCGATTCATTGACTGGGCTGTTAAAGATGTCAAGCCGCAGAGAGTTCAAGTCTTCAGCGGCAGTGCAGTCACAGATCAGACGCGTGGAGAAAGAGGAGTGTTAGACATGCGTAAAGAGAAAATAAAGCAAAAGTGAGCACAGAAGATAATCGAAGAGGATATCTCAGAGCCGTCAGATTTCATCTCGTCGACGGCAAGATTCAGAAAGAAGAAGGATAAAAAGAACGAGAAGAACATTTGACAGTTGATTGAAACCTTTAAATTATTGATGTCGCCTCTCAGACGTGAAAGAACTAGATTCAAAAAAACAGTAGTAGTAGTAGTAGTAGTGAAAATTGAAAAACCCAGACAAAGTGTTCCTCAACCACACGGCATCGAAATAAGTCGATTTGATCAAATCAGTAGGATGGAAGCTTAAATATGTCACACGGTCGGCGGAGGCAGGCAAAAATACCTGTGGGCGAGTGGGTGCCTGTTCCGAATGGAACTCCCTAAGATGGCCGGCAAAAGCCGACCTGTAGACTAAGGTTGCAGTCTTCTTGTTATAGCTGTATGTCTCAGACATATTTTCCTTCTGGAAGTTCCTTTTGAAGAACGGAGATGTCTGATTCACTATATAATACTAATTTGAAGCCAAAGCATGATCATATAAAATGCTGGAGACTCTTGACGTATAGGGAAGAATCGAAAATTGAGCAGACGGATCGAGATTTCGAGAAAACCGATTGTATCCTCGAGCACCACATGGAGGACTTGTCGGCCTGGGCTTTAGTTCCCAGACCCTGTCGAGATGGAGAAATGGCCGCTTGAATATTAGGTGTTGAGATGAGGTGGTGGTAGAGCAATGGATAACGCGATTGACCATTATGTGGTCAGAATCGTTGGCAGCGGCTGATCATGCAGCTTGTGCAGCGATCAGCAACACGGGATTGTGTGTATGGAAAAGCAACAATAGGACCTGAACGAGATCCAGAGCATTATCACAGTAGAGGCGTTGCAGTTGCAGTAGAGTAGTCAATTTTCCTTGTGCGATCATCCCTTCTAACTTGGAAACCATAGCAGAAACTTAGTCAAAGACAAGAAGTAGCACCTACTTGAAATCCATTGTACGAAAGCTAAGATGAGCATCAGACTTCGCCCTTATAAGACGAATAGTTAGTTACAACCGCAATGTATATTTCAATCCTGCCTTTTGATGCTGAGATATCTATACAGCTATACTTCTTCATGGGTAGAAATTTCTTCCACCTAGTAAGCAGCAGTCTTTATCTCGATAGGGACATCAAGTCAAAGATAATGTTGGAATTAGGGGTTGGGTATTTCCGCCTTACATTCTAGGGCTGATGCCCGCTATTGGAGTTTTCGCCTACTGTAGATAAGGTAGCCTTCTAACAACAGCAACAACCGATGTATCAATACGCCCCTTTATGACCTCGTGTTCAAACAGATAACAAATCTGCGTAGAGTACGGCGTAGGCCTTTTTAACCCCAAATCCCGACCAACCTCTTCCCATCTCTTCCCCTTGTCTTTCTACCATCGCCACCTTCCCATCTTATTTCGTCAACAAGCAGCGAATATATGCACTTGTCGTTCTCATGGTGACACTAATATTCACAAGGTTTTCCCAGCGAAAGCATTTCCAATTTTATCCTGTCTTTCTCGTGCAATTGCACAATTGCACAATTGCTTTCGTCCTTCATGTATAAGAAGAAGGCTCTACAATGCCGGGAAATTCCATCTAAATCACAGATCTATGCTTTCATCACGCCCACTCCACCATCCACCCTTCCACCGCCAGCCCCGCTCGGAACAGCTGCCTCTCCAGGGGGGGATCAACCACTTCCCTTAAATGACCGCGCCACTTCTCTATCTCCACAATCCCCACCCTCCTCCTCCCACCCTTAACCTTTTTCACCCTCCTGCTCACCCTCTGGCTCTACAAGTCCCTCATGCTCATCCTCTTCCAATCCAAAATCCTCTACATGCCCTCGATACCACCGTTTTCGCGCTTTGAGAAAATTACCGACTACGACTGTGCCGGCCTGTGGTGTGGCGCGAGAAGACGACTATGGCTGATGATGGGTTCGAGGTGGCGGTTGCGGCTGGGAGTGTTGTGGATGAGGATGGGGATGGGGATAGTAGAGGAGAGGAGCGGAAGCGGGAGGGAGGAGGGTGCTCGTTCTCTATTTCCAAGGGCATTCACCCCCTCTCTTCTCCTCTAGACCCCTCACAACCCTTCTAGCAAAGAACCTAAAACAACGGCTCCTCCCTCCCCCGCCGCTTCCCCGCCCTCTCCTCCATCCTCAAATCTCTCCCCACGACCCCCTCCCACAGCCCCGCATACGCCCTCCTCGCCCTCTCCTAAAGCGGCTACTGGACGTCCCGCGGCCGTCTCTTCCAACCCTTCCTCGAACACCCCGCCGCATCCTTGCTCAACCACATCCGGAAGGCTGTGGTGGAGGTTATGGAGGGAGTTGGTGATGGTGCTGGGAGGGAGAGATGATTTGGGATTTTTGGGGTGGACGGGTGGTGGGAGTATTTAGGAACTTTATGATACTAGGCTGGGGATTTATCGGGAAACGAAACGAATTGGAAAGATCTGGAAGGCCAGAAATGAGGTAATATCATCGGTTTTACAGCTGTTCTACAGTATTTACCTAGCTTTGGCCTTTAGAGCTCTGACAGCCGTGAGAGATTTGAGAGCCCGGAGCCGTGAGAGCCGTGAGAGACTCGAAAGACCTGAGAGCCCTGAGAGCCCTGAGAGACCTGAGAGCCCTGAGAGCCGTGAGAAACCTGAGAGCCTTCATAGTCTCGAGAGCCCTGAGCGCCACCCCGCCCCAAAGCGACCACATTCCTCAACGTCCCAAACGCGAGTACATCCGCAATCCTACTCGTCCCCGCCAAAAGCATGCACAACCGATCCAAACCGCACCCCCACCCCCCCGTGGGCGGCAATCCCCACTCCAGCGCCTCGAGGTAATTCTCATTGATGTCGCCTGCGTTCCCGTCATCCTTCCACGACAGCTGCTGCACGAATTTCCGGCGCTGCTCGAAAGGCGAGTTTTCTTCTTCGTACATATTGGCGATTTCGATGCCATACACGAAGAGTTCAGCTCGGGCGGCGACGCGCTGGCCGTTGGCGGGGTGGATGAAGGATTTGGAGAGAGGGGAGAGGCATTCGGGGTGGTTGATTATGAATGTGGGGCGGCGGATGTCCCGCTCCAGATAAATGGAGCTTAGCCTGTCCAGGAGGCGGGGCAGTGTTGGTTTTGCTGGTTGGAGTATATTTAGATCTTGAAAGAGCTGAAGGATTCCGCGCTCAGCATCCGGGGACGAAAGGTCGGGTAGTCTTCGCTTGATTTCGGTCTGAGCGGGTGAATCGAGGGTAGGTGGTACGTAGGCTATGGCCGCCTCAAGCGCTGGGATGAAATCTAAACGGTTAAAGGGGGTTCTTAGGTCCCATGATCTAAGCTTCAAGGATCTGTATTGCTGCGAGACTCTGGTTTTTGCAAATTCATATAGCTGGGTGACTAATTTTTCTGTCATGTCAATAAGCTCTTCTACGTCCGCGTAAGTCCGGTAGAACTCGCATGTTGTGAATTCTGGGTTATGGTTCAAGTCAACGCCTAGGCTTATCAGCATTCGAATACGACTCTCCAAAGGAGGGACTCGCCTTCATTCCGGAAACAAGAACCAATTTCGAACACGCGGTCGAATCCTCCTAATATCATTCGCTTGAGCCACAGTTCAGGGGCAGTCCGCATCACTATATGACGGTCTGGAAACTCTAGACCAAACGTCTCAAAGGGTTTCGCGATAGCGCCACCAGCTGCGGCTGCAAGTATGGGCGTCTGCACTTCCGTGTGTCCTTCATCTTGCAGGAATTGGCGCACGGATTGGATAATATCCGAGCGTAACCGAATAGTATGTGCGGACTTTGGATTTACCAGAAAATCGACGTGTCGATTGCGAATCCTGGTTTCTTCATTATGGAGATCCGCAGGAAGATGGTGTAGGCATGGCGACAAGAGCTGAGGAAGCTCTGTAACTAGCACGGAGAGTCCGCCTCTCCGTGTCTTATGCGGCATGCCTTTAAAGCCTATTCTACAATGAGAAATCCAGGACCTAAGCCGAGAGGTTGCTAAATCTTACTGAAAACATCTCCCCTTCGCATGGAGCGAACGAACTTATTGAAGTCTTCTGGATCTGGATTCTCCTTTTTGATTCTGCTAAAGTCGCAGACACCCTGCACAGAGTGTCCTTCCTGAGCAAAATTGACAAATACAAGCTTCGAGCCTGCCATCCGAAACGCTTGAATCCTTCCTGAGAGCATGAGCAGGTCGCTTCATATCAATGTTCCCTCCTCTCATAACATACCACGAATTATGGCTACCTCTCCTTCCTGCGACTCGTCCGGTTTCAGGGAATCATAGCGCTTTATGAAAGCTTTGCAATCTATAGCGCCACTGTGAGGCTTCACGCGAGGGTAAAGCTGGCTGGGAATAGCGTCAAGCTGCTTTAAACGCCTTTCAACATCTCCAGCTTTTTGCTGAACCGTAAGGATCTCATGATCTTCCAGCAGCGGTTGGAGAGCGCTGTAGAAGCGGAGATGAGCCGCACGCGCTGCCGTTGAGACTGGCTGGAAACGGGGCCGGAGGCAGGGGCTTAGGAATCGCAAGCTGGTGCTCATACTGTATGGAATTAGCCACTGCTGGAATTCAAGGACCAGCTGTATGGGGAAAATGCAATGATGTATTTCAGACATGAGTATTATGACCATTCGCTTGCAGAGCAAGCGTCATTCGCAACGGTTCTAATGTTGTAATTCTTCCTGCAAAGCATATAGAGATATGTAATACAGAAAGCGCGTGACTTACTTGAGCTCATCAACGTCTCGTTCTCCAACCTCATCGAGCAGTGAAGAATTATGGACGAATAAGCTAAAAAGGTAAAACTTTTCTGGCAAGGAAGCACCGGAGCGCCGACAAATGCGCATGAAGTGCTACAGCTCACCGTACAAGCTCCCAATGCCTGTGTATTGAAATCTTGTAGACATCGGCTTTATTGAAACTACAAACTGCTCAACAAACGCCCAAGTTCAGAAGTGCAGACCGATTGGAGCCCACCTATCCGTCACCATGTCCTACCTCTTTGGCGCCGGCCGCCCCCAACCCACCTCGGCGGAAAAACTCGCCGCCGCAGAAACAGAAGTCGAGATGGTCTCCGACATGCTTAACCGGTACCTTCCCTTACTCCAACAAGCCCCTAATCCCTCTGATTTCCTCTTCTACCCTCCTCCTGCAATTTCAACTAACATCTCCCCATCCAGCCTCATCCAATCCTGCACTAAGAAATGTATACCTCCCGACTACCGCGAACCCGATCTCAACAAGGGGGAATCGGTTTGCCTGGATCGATGCGTGTCGAAGTTCTTTGATGTGAATATGAAGGTCAGCGAGAAAATGCAGGGTGAGGCAGCGATGAAGCAGGGGGGTGGGGGTGGGGGTATGGGGTTTGGGATGTGAGGAGTGGAAACTCTGGAAGCGGCAATTAGGGAAGGAAGATTCCACGGCAAAGAAAATTGCCAGTGATGGGCTATGTGGCACAATGCCAGCATTATGTGGTACTCGGCATCACAAAGCCTGTAGGTGTTGGTTGTGGCAACTCCCGGCTTCATGGGAGCGATTTGTACGATATTAGGATAGTTTTCGTCGTGACCTCAGGTCTACATGTCCATCACCAATGGACTTGTAATAAGCTCCGAGAGGTGTCTCTGACGGCTCTAACATTTTAGAGTTTGTACAATATACTAACGCTACTGTATATACCGAAGAAGCCAACACGCAATCGCCCCTGGGTATCAATATAAACGGAAGGGAAAAGATCCGACAAACACCAAAGCTTATCACTGCCTTATTGGAACCACTGAAGCTTGGGAATCAATGACCACCACCACCCTGACGTATTATTCTCCTCGCTAAGCTCTTCCGCCCTGGTCTCAATCTGTAGAACTTGACGCTCGAACTCAGCCACTGCAATCTCCACGTCTTCTACTTTCGATTGTAGAGCACCCAGCTCGTACTCAAGTTTAGCACCCAGAACGTCAATGTCCTTGACGGTCTCGGTCAACGACGTTCGTTCTTCCGCCAAAAGACCATCCAAGGCTTCCAGAAGCGCGTTGTACTCCTCTAGTTTTTCATGGTACACAATATCCAATTCTTCATGGTCTCTGTCACCTTGTTTGTCAAGGCCCTCAACCATATCCACCCTGTTTTTGACCCACGACGCACACTGAATTTCTAGTCTTTGCAGGCGCTGTTTCATGATCTGTGCATCGGAAGCTAAGCTGCTCTCCAATTTCAAAGCATTATCGGGGTTCTTGTTCGTATTAACCGCGCTGAAATTGGCCAGATATCCATCGTCTCCGAGTGTTAGAGTTTCAATAACAGCACTGAATGAGAGATGCCGAGGAAAGCGGTATCCGGAGTAGCTATTCGTAGACCCAATTTTGTCCATTGGAAGACTTGCTGTCCTCTGTAGTAACGGTTGTGACTTGGGTAACGCTCCTGGAAGGGTCCCGCAAGGAACCATATTTGGTTTGCCATCTCGAGGCTCTTTATCATCCGCCAGCTTCTCGACAGCGAATGGCCTCAGATCATTTAGATCTGTCCTTAAATTCTCCTCGTCCATATTCAATCGACTTAATTCTGTTCCTGCTGACTGTGGAATTGTCCGAGGCAAATCCTCGTTCTCTGGCTGAGCCAAGGTTTGGCTTTCAAGACTTGAGGTCGATCGACCAAATACATCCCCAGAGTCGGATCCATATATCGTATTGCTGGGAATACTCTTGAGATTTATTGGATCATCTAGAAGACCACTGTCACGACGTGATCCAGGTATTGATGCCGATATGGCCGACTCCGGGACTCTAGTAATTTCGTCGCTATCTCGAAAATGCCTTTCCTTGAAGCTTTCGCCGTCTGACGCAACATTACCGTCTTTCGAAGGTCTTTGATGATGGCTCCGTAAACCAGATTTGCCCACTGCATCTTTGATGATTCCACCCAACCCACTTCGGGCATCAGTCATTTTGTCCGTCACACTTTTCAAGACAGTCCGCCGCAGGGCTTGATCTTTGTCTGTGGGTTCGATGCTTGCTTGAGAACCATGCGACGGCTGGGTATAGAAGCGGTCAGACAGACCGTACCTTGGATGGTCATCGACTACAGAACCCCTTTTTGTACTTGACCAAACATAACCTCCTTGCTGATCATTGCTGAAAACCATACCTTCATCACCACCAAGATCCTTGAAAACATCGGAATTCGGATGCTTCAGAGGCTTGCCATACCACAGCCATTTCGATCGTTCACCGGATAGCAGATGGATGAAGGTTTCAATGTCGAGCGTCTCTATCTCTGCAATTCCAGCTTTGTCCCGTGAACCAGCCATACCAAGTGCTAAGGCCTCACCTTTACCGCTCAACTCGGCTACGGTCGATTTAACTGCTCGGGGGACAGTCCATGTTTCACCACTAGCGGCTTTTGCAGTGACCCTGTGTAGACGGTCAACGGTTTTTTGATCAAGTCTGCGTGTTCTCGGTAGCTTTTGCGACTTTTGGAAATATGATATGCCTCTTTTTGTGCTCACTAAGTCAAAAACATCTTTTGCGACAGGGGTGCCGTATGCATGGAGCCTATTGCGTGCACCCAACAGTACACCGAGCAGCGCCGCAACTGTAGTAGGCCCAAGAATGCCGTCACTAGGCTCAATATTGAAGAACTCAGTCCCAAACTCAGCCCACCAGTCATTAATTGCTTTCTCGGTCACATCACACAGTAGGCCGTCCACATACTCAGGAGCAAGCTTGCCGAAGAGCAACAGAGCTACCTGGCAAAGCTTGACCAGCTCAATCACTGCGCTGTATAATGGGATCTTCTCGCTGGTGCGGTAAAGCTGATTGAATTTAGCTTGAGTAGCCCCTACCGGTGGAGCTAAGTTGAGGCCTGCTCGACCTGAACATCCCATGCGCTTCAAATTTTCATTGACAATAAAATCCTCTCTGTGCTTTCTAACGTCGCCATCGGGGACCGCAATGACTGTTAGTGATGATGGAAATCCGCTAAGGTTTGTCACCATCATTATCCCAAGAGGGGTCTGTCTTCTTCGCGCATGATATTGGGTAATTGCTTTGAAATATACGCGCAGGCGCGGTGACCAAGCTGCTTCATCAGTTGAAACACTCAATACATCAACAAGCACAATGTGCTGTTCTAGTCCAGTGTATGTAGTAATCAAGAACGTTGGATGTACTCTAGAACATGCCCACTGTTCTACTATGTAGAGTTCATATCCGTGAAGCCGGCGCCGCCGAGCCAGGACCATGGTAGAAGGGTCTTCTTCTAAATACCTGAAAGCTGCCGGATCTGTAAATACGAGGCGCTGATGTTGTTGGCGATTTCCATTATCATGTGTTTCAGCTGTAGGAGAGGTAGCAGGTGAATGCCATGTATCATCCTGGGCATTGGCACCACCATCTTCGGCGCTCACGCCGTCTATTGGAGACATTCAGGCCAAATTTACCAAGGCTTCAAGAACTCGCAATTCCGTTGAGGAGCAAATGAAAGCCTTTTCTCGTTATTCCGTACTATCGTAAGATTCGTATCGCTCGAAATGAGTTCTGATCGGTATGCTGGTCCATTGTATGGGCATGACCTCTGTAGTCTGGATGCCTTGCTTTCTCAAATGCCCTCGTCATCGGATCCTATTCCATTCGGGATCTTAGAAATTGAGGGGACTGGTTAGTAAACTGTGTTTTTGTGATATCCTTTTTGTTGGGACTTGTTCTTATTAGGCTTGAAGTTGTCGTCGTCGATGCCGGGGGCAAAGTCGGTCCGTAAAAGGCCGAGGCGGGCCTTATGACCTACCTTTCAATTGCCTACCTACCTTGCCTCCTCTTAAGATGAATAGCTTCTTTCTTTACTACCGTCATTCGCACCTCCTATCCGGAGAGCATGGAAGTACAACACTGCGGTATAGAGTACAACACAGAGCCATGACCCCTTGAAGAAGTCTTCTGGGCCCTCTGAAGCCCGACTTAAACCAATACCAGCTTCATCCGGTTTCTCTATACCGCCCGACTTACGTAGCCTATAAACATGGAGTCACTTTTGGAGGAGCATGAGCGGCTTGTGGAGAGTGCGAACCTCTCAAATAGCTTGCAAGATGTCCAGAGTACCATCGACATTCTGATCGAAGCGAGGGATGCTATAAAAGCCAGTAGGTTTAGGATCATTGCTCTCTCCTCATGGTGTAGCTTGTGCTGGTTTCTCTGACCTCATCTAGATCCTACGAACGACTTTGCCAATAAAAGTCTTGCGCACCTCCAAAACACCGTCAAGGAGTCGTTCGAAGATATTAACGAAGATTTGAAGGCAATCTATAAGGGGATTGGGAATTACACCAAAGCGTTGGAAAAGGTTATACATCCCACGTGTGCTGGCTTTGTAATTGCATCTGACGTTCTCCAAATACAGAAGTTCAAAGACAAACCCTTGCCCACTACAGACTACGATGCCCTCTCCTCCCATCACCCCTTGATCAACCGCGCAATAGCCATGCATCTCCTGCGGGAAGGCCAATTCTCCGTCGCCTCCACATTTCTTACAGACGCTACTACACATCCCCAACGTACCGAGTCCACTCCTGGGATATCGAATCCCTACGCTACGCTTGAGCGTGATCCGGGCATTGATTCCTTGAAATCAGAACCCCTGCGAAAACAGTTCGCCAACATGTACCATATCCTCCACGAGCTCAAGAACGAGCGCAACCTCCTACCAGCAATCGAGTGGGCAAAAGCGAACAGTGCCATCCTCGAACCCCGAGGAAGCAACCTAGAATTCGAGCTTGGAAAACTCCAATTCGTCTACCTCTTTTCCGGAGGCGGCACTTTCCCCTCCGACCACGGAAGCATTCTCTTAGGCCAGCAACAAGCTCTTGAGTACGCCCGCCGGGAGTTCACCCATTTCCAAGGCCGCTACCTCCGAGAAATCCAACAGCTTAGCGGCGCGATGGCGTTCTGTCCCAACCTAGCACAGTCCCCATACCGTCGCATCTTCCACAACACTGACTCCTGGGACGATCTCGCCAACTCCTTTACTCGAGAGTTCTGCTCGCTCCTTGGGCTTTCCGCCGACTCCCCTCTTTACATCGCCGCAACGGCGGGTGCGATCGCGCTTCCCACGCTCCTAAAATTGCAGACAATCATGAAAGAAAAACGGACAGAATGGACGACCCAGCACGAACTTCCCGTAAGCCCCATTTCTAGCCCCTGTTCTTAGCCACAACTCCGCTAACAAAGCCCGTACCCGTAGGTCGAGATCCCTCTCCCTCCCGCCTACCACTTCCACTCCATCTTCGTCTGCCCCGTCTCCAAAGAACAAGCCACCGACGAGAACCCGCCGATGATGATGCCGTGCGGGCACGTAGTCGCACAGGAGAGCTTAAGCAAGCTGAGCAAGGGCAGCCGGTTTAAGTGTCCATATTGTCCAGGGGAGAGTCATTCCAAGGATGCGAAGGTGATATTTCTATGATGGTGGGGGAGAAACGAAGTTATGACGGGGAGATATGCATGGACTGGTGTTTTGGGGGGCATTGCTTGGAGTTTCGGGCCAGGGTTGTGGTGGTCAGGAAATGGTGTTTCTCTATCAGTGTTGGCTACCTTGATAGCTAGATCGCTAAGTAGAGAATGAGAAGACGATTGCAAGTATTCCTGCCTGCAATCTCATCATTTTGACGTCTTTCGGTAGAGCTTGAAAGGGGGATATGAATTTGTGGGAAGTGGGAGGGATGGCGGAGATTCTTGGTGTCATTGCCATGGCGTATGTTCTCACTGTATCTATCTCACGGTCTAGATCCTTGGTTCGGCAGCATAAAGATCCAGAAATGTTACTCGGCAGTCGCTGGCCTCTACGATAAGATAAGCAGCCCCACCTAAGGTAGTTCATGCACAGCTTAGTCCATCGTCAGCATAGCAAACACTTCCTTGAAAGACAGAAAGAACCTTTCTTTCCCCTCCCCCCTTCCCCCACCCTCCACACCCTCTACCTCTCAGCCCGCCCCCTAATATTCTCCCCCCTAACATCCACCCCCCCCCCCCCCCCCCCAACGCCTCCCAGCCAACATCGCACACTTCGTCCAGCAAAGCGAGCGCGACATGCAGGATCCGGGGGCTGCGAAATTTGATCCGTCCTTGCAGCGCCAGTTCCGCCACTCTCGTCAATCTCCATTGCCCCATACGTGACAAACGCAGACCAGCCTGGACTTTGCCAAGATCGAAGCAGAGGCGTTCCGGACGATTCGAATGGTGAGAGTGTTGTTGCCTCCACCTCCCAGTCCGCAAATCCTGATAGATCTTGCCCGGAAAGACCCCACGGAAATCAGTTGCGGCTAGCATGGTTGACATGGCTGGTAGTGATCCGAGCGTGCGGTTAATCAGAGCTTTCTTGCCAGAATCTCAGCAGGTGATCGGATGGGCAAAGTGGGACTTTTCCATGGACCCTGCCGATCCCCCTTAGAGAAACCCTATGAAATGGCCCGCCCGGCGCGAATCTTGCTTTGGGGGATCGTTTCATGGAAGCGCTGTACAAGCCCCGGGATTCTCACATGCGCGGTAAAGCGTACTTCTTCATGCATATTCTTGCTGTGTTGCTAGAGTATCAACGACAAGGGGTTGGGAAGAGGATGCTGGAGGGGGTCTGAAACAAGCAGACGAACTTGGGGTAGAATGTCCGATTGATGCCACCCCGGCGGGTCTGGGGCTGTATAGCAAGCTGGGGTGGGCGGAGGTGAATGTGGTGACGATAGACCTGGAGCCGTATGGCGGTAAGCCGGCGAGAAGGGTGTCAATGTCCAGCTGATTAGGCCGCCATGACTTCTTGAAGCGTGGGCTCGCGTCGGTTAGGAGTGGAACTATGACGATCTTGGATCCTCCTCATTCACAGACGTAGCAGGGTGTCTACGTCTTCTATCAACCTTCAGATCAAGTACACCGAGTCGTTGGTATCCGCCAACAACATCATTGATACAGTTTCTTTTCTATGCAATTCTCCAGATCAAGGCCCAGATACAGAATACCCTCTTCCTTCTGAAGCATTTCCTTGGATTCTTTTGCGCCAGTCGTTGGATGAACGGTGAATGAAGGATGGGATGCGCCTGTCGGGTCTAGAAACAAGGTCACCGCTAGGTTCGGAATCTCCTAACATCTCTTCGATCGCATCGATATGTCCCGCACACAATATGCCAAAGTATTTCGCCTCGAAGTAGTGCGCCGCGGCTCTGATCCTGTTTGCGGCGACACTGTCGTAGTTTGCATTTTGCGCAACTTCAGTACCGTCCAGAGCACCTGTAAGGTTTGTTTTTCTGGTAAGCCAAATAGCAGGCTACGAGGATATGTGTACCTGCTCCCTGCTCGCCATCAGGGCATACTGCGCCAGCGGGTTCGTAAATTTACCGCAGATCAATGACCTTATCTTGCCATACTTTATCTGTGCCACCCGAAGCCCGAAGCCGTCACCAGGGCTCCAGGTTGGCTTTTCGACAAATGCTGGCATCAGCTTGCGACGATGAATAAGTACTTCGCCGTCAGGGCCAATGATCAAGTTTGAGTTGAAAAGCGTGGCGGTGCTGTATCTCACTTTCTCGGAGATGCCGATACTGACAACTTCTTTCCAGCCGTTTTTTCGGTTGCATTGACTTCCTCACTGTCGGCATAGATGGACTCGTCGGTCATACGTTGGAAAAGAGTTATGATTCTTTGTGGGTGCAAACAGAGGACTCCAGATGGGGAAAGCAGGAATATATGACTTGGGATATACGACGAGATTAGCAGAAGAGCGGGATGCTTGGTGGATTAGAGAGATGCATTTGTTGGTAGTAGGGCGAGCGGAGAGGAAGATGGGGGAGACATGACACGCTGCTGCTCGCTTCATTCAGCGAGCTAGAATTGGAGATAGATACACAAACAGATGGATTGTTCTTTATGACGTGTTACAACAATGGAAGAAATAGATTGCTATTCGGAAAATCTGACGATACCCTACCCTTCCTCTCGTTCGGAAGGAAGGAAAAAGGCGGAAAAGAGCTGTTAAATTTGAATGATCTGATATTAAATTACAGGGTGGTGGAACTGGCGACTTGTACAACAAGAAAGCATTCATCCACCACCTAAGCTCAATATTTCTGATACAAGACAACAGAAATACGATCACCTCGTGCCATGAGTACTTGCTTTTACACAAATGGTATTCACTAGCCTGTAATTCATACTTTATAGTATCGATCTTCCAAATCAATATGCGAAGCGTCTATGCCTTCGGCGGCAGTTCCTTCATACCAAGAACCGGATATAGATATCGAAACTGGGCATAATACGCGTAGTCACATTGGTTGGTGAAGCTCGGGAGTCGTAGCGTCGCTTTACTTGCGTCTTTTGGAAGATCGCCGCACTGCCATCATTTGTGACAGGAAAGCAGGTCTCTTCTAAGCCAGACCTGAGCTAAACGCCGAGGAAGTGGCACAAACACTATCGGAAACTTTGAGACACTTCCTAAAACCGGTTGTAGGTGGTTGCCTATCTTGCAGATCAATATTTATTAAAGAAATAGCAATCGCTGGATTCTCTCAGCTCTTTCGCTTCAGGCAGAGCCAAGAATTTCGTTGGCCTTCTCAAGTATCTTGTGCTCTCCCTCAGAAACCCACTTTCTATCAGTTGGAAATTTGGCAAGGCCCATTGCTTGCTGAGCTTCCAGATTTATGTTCTGCATCACATAGTCTGTGGTTAGTCGACCCATGTGTTCACTCTCTCCCACGCCCGAAGGAAAATCAGGCCCAGGTGTTCCTAAGGATTCGCCGTGTCAGTAAAGTTCTTAGTGTGGTTCCATTCAAACGAATGACATTCGGTGAGTAAGCCCAAGAAAGACTATTCGATTGTTGGATCAGAAAACCATTACCTTCCAGAAACGTCTCCCTCTGCCGTACAAGGTACTCGGCATTGGTCTCGGTCAATGGGCAAGCGGGGATATACATGACACTTGCATCCGACCTGCCAGCATGTAGCTTATCGACTGCGTGAATAGCTAGCCAAGGTCAGCTGGCGATACTCACAACAAAAAGTTATCCTGGACTGACTATCACAATGCCATGCCACATAGTCTCCTGGTCTCACTGTTGGAACATGTACCATTGAACTTTCCAACTTTAGATGCGGATGTAATGCAGCATTCAATTCCTGACAAGTACCGGGGACAGCACCATGAAGATCAGATGTCATTTGCCCTTCCAGTATCCAATTGCTGCTCTCAAGCCAAGTTGGACCAGTTACGTTAGGATTCTTTGCGTTAAAAAAGGGACGCAGTAGAGAGTAGGCTGTCGCTTTGGACAGTAGTGGATTTATAAGTAAGGTACCTTCTCGCGGACCTGTTTCGCTCATAGAAAGCCAGCCTTGGAACATCCGGAACATCGAGCACCCACCAGGTCCATTGTATAGATCAGAGACAACGGGTAAGCGACAACTACTCTCCCACGGATCGTAACCTTCCCATTTGCCCTTGAAGATGCTGTCATATACACCACCTTTCCCGTAACCATTCTCTTCCCATCTCAGCGTCGCAGTGCGGTCCCAATGCAAATCCAGCATCTCCAGGCTGCCGGATACGTAACCTATCCGCATACGAAACAGGGTGTTTTGTGGATATCATTGCAAACTTGTTGGCCGAATGCCAGTGAGACATGAGGAAAGCTTGAGTTTTCAGGAGATTAGGATGAGCGCGAGCAAGTATCTGTGACGGAGACCAATATAACTCATAGACAGCAGGCTTGTCCGCTGGGAAGCCTTTAGTCGAGGGATTAGTCTTGACATATCTTTTCACCAATTCCTTCCAGTCCAAAGCCTCTTTCTCTGTAACGACCCCTCTTACTACAGCAACGCCTCGCTTGCGCAAAGCATCCTTGAATGCCGTCCTTTTCTCAATATTGTTCACGTCTTTGAAATCGATCTCTGGTACTACACTGGGGCCCAGAGCCCTTATGATCTCCGTCTCCTCTTGTAGGTCGGACAACAGCCGTTCCCAGCTGGCCCTTACCCGGTCCTCGTGGCCATGGATCAAGCGGGCTTTCAGGTCTGCAAAGCGAGCTGGTAAAGGCTCGCTAACAACACCAGAGAGAGACGGGAATACAGATGATATATCTCCAGCAGCCTTAGGAGAGGAGCTCGTACTCGATTGAGTGGTCACGCTGCGTATGACATTAGCGGTCAAAGGTCTCCTGCAGGTGCGAGCAGTGTGAGAGCGGAGCATTGTGAGCATTGTGGAATTTTGTCAGTCATTGGCAGCACGCAGGTTGGAGTAGCACTCCCTCTTGTAGGTGACCCCATCCATTCAAAAACTGGCAATGCTCCCCACCAAATACGACTGCTTCGCGATTGGTCTAGAACTTTGAGTGGTTGGAGTCGTCGGCTGATAATCGCCCGAACCGCCGGGAGGACTAAGAGACATAACCATACGTAACTACGTAAGGCTTCATCTTCGCAGGCCTGATACATAGACATCTAAGTGGCGAGGGTATGAGGTATCTCGATAACTTAGAACTTCAGCCACGGGCAACAGAAATCTACATTCTTACTTTGGGAGGCGGAAGCCAATCATAGAAGCTGGCAGCCATGTAAGTAGCAGCAGCCTGGGTCACGCTTGATCAATGTCATGCCTTTTATCAACTTTCTAGTCGCATGTCCTTTCAATCGGAATCGAGTTATTGAAACCGAAAATACCATTGACTTGACATTTAAGGGATGATATATGGTAACCCGCAGCGGAGCGATCAGACTGTTACTTCTTGTATCATGCGGACTATAGCCACCCTTCTACGAAGTACCGTTGTGGTGCTCTGGCTCTAAGTTTTCTGGAGTTAAATGGTGCCTGGCAAGCAAGCCGAGAAACGGAACCAACAGCCACGGCTCATATGAGTGATATTTTGAAAGGAAAATATATTTATAGGGGTAGGAAACAGGCATGGGACAACAAATTGGGGAGGTTTGGTGCCATTGGTAAGAGATGTAACAGAAGGTAGCAAAAGTCTTTCGATTGGATGCATTGGGTTTCGTTGTAGCATGGTCTCATAAATGTCGACAAGGTCCTGTATGATAGCTCGGCAGTAGAGAAGCCGAAAGACGCCCTAAAATCTGCTCGAAGCCACCAGATACAAACTCTGGGAGGTATCCTTTTGCTTTAGTTTTCGAAACCATCAGGAACCGCCCAATCTCCCTCACTTCTTCACCGCGTTTGCCAAATCCGTCAACGCCTCCTTCCTCTTGAATCTTGCATCCTCAATGACCCCAGCATCAGCGTCAGATGAGAAGTGCGCCGACCATTGAATGAATGTTGAAGACTCATGTGGCCCAGATGTGACTGGATAGAGTCTTATTGTAGAGATAACGCTGGAGTAGGAAAGGGCGGGGGTGGAAGCAATGACGGAGTATGTTATGTAGTGATCGATTGTCTGATAAAAGCGATGATTAGCTTGTATTCTCATAAAACGTTTGAAAGGGAATAATGGCAGCTGAGCTTTTAAAATGGGAGCTCAAGGTGCGGCCCGAAAGGATTGTTTAGCTGAATGGCAACACATACCGAATGCTCCTCCTGCTTGACATCTAATACCGTCCCATCCTTGAACGTCCACTTTACCACATCCGTCTCTGGACTTGCACCCTTCACATGTTCTGATTTCTCAAGCTTGCTCCAGAAATTGTGGAAATCCTGGAGCTTGATTAGGTGCCAGACATGGGAGAGCGGGGCAGCGATCACAGCGGACTCGGTTATGGAGGTAGAGGTCGGAATTCTAGTGGACATTGAGGGCTTATTGAGAGAGTTGTAATTTGAGGCTTAAATTGAAGGATTGGAAATTTTGAAAGAAGATCAGGTGAGGAGGCAGATACGATAAATGGTTTTGTGATGAAAGACGACGTCAGATCTGCGGGGAGCCGCTAAGAAAATATATAAGCGAACCCTAATCGCAGGAAGAAGAAATGAAAGTTGTATTCCGAGATCAGCAGCTCTCTTATACTCCACATTCTCCAGCCATGCCACCGTCCTCAATAAACACCCCTTCTAAAAGACTTCAATTCCACCAGCATTGATCTACCCAACATGTCTCCACCCCCACCCTCCAAACGCCGCCGCCTCGACTCCGTAAACCACACCCTCTCCCAACCCTTCAAATCGCCCTTCAAAACACCTTCAAAACCAAATACCACACCTCAATCCCACACCACTCTCCCTCCATCTCCCCAAGACTCCACCACACCAACAACCTCGAAACCTCCCCCAACAACATCAACCCCCCTCCGCCGCCCCCTCCCCCACTCCCCCCATATCCTCGCCCTCCGCACCCGCACCACCCACCTCCACACCGCCCTTACCGCCGCCCGCGCCGCCCTCGACACCCACCGCCAAGCCCTCGCCCTTGAAACCTCCTCCACAGACGCCGAACTCCGCGATCTGATCACCAAGTGGAGAGCGGCGAGCAGAGCGGCGGCGGAGGAGGTTTTTAGGGGAGTGAGGGATCGGGTTAATAGGATGGGTGGTGTGGGGGCGTGGAGGGGGAGGGAGAGAGAGAGGAGGGAAGGGTTTGGGGGTGGGTCGGGTGCGTGGGGCTGGGATGAAGGGGGGACCGGAGGGAGAAGGGGGGATGGGGATGGGGACGAGGGGAGTGGGGACGAGAGGGGTGAGGAGGAAATGGAGGGTATGGATGGGGAGAAGGAGAAAGAAGAGGAAGGAGATGATGACGAGGGTTTCACGATGGATATGATGCTGAAGAGCTTGAATATCGAGCTGGACGTTATTGGCTTCGATAAGAAAGAGCAGAGGTGGGTTGACTAGAGGTTCTGGACAGGTATCATCTCAAAGGTAGGATGCAAGATACGAAGAGCTGTGAGATTCTGGGGGTTGCTTCTACCGTACGTGGGCGCTGGCGATTTCTGTTTTCAAAGATACCCCCTTTCGCAGGTTTGCTTTGACGCAAGGAGATCTACCTAGTCGCTTCGCATTAATAGATCGAAGCACATACTTCGATATGATGCACATACTTCGATATGATGCACAAGTGCTCCACGGAGGAGGAGACTCATATTCGATGTGGCTAACGATACAAATACCTACAAACTTAACCTTCCAGTTTTTTATACATCCCAACGCCAAACACCTCTCTCAATGCCCCACTCCCCCAGCAACCCACTGCCCGAAATTCGGATCCCCAGGCGCAGGAAAGAAACCTCCATCCGGCTGCTGCCCTTCCACCACTCCAGCCTCCGCCCTGGCCCCAGCCCCTTCGACCCCCTGCTGCTGCTGCCTTTCAACCTCCCTTCGATGATTCGTCTGTCGCTGCTGCCTATAATACACCAAAAATGCCAACGCAGCTGCTAGAGCGACGATAACTAGCGACTCGATAATGCTCTCATCAATTTCGTCATAGTAGTCATCTGCGGCGCCGGGCATGGGGTCCGGGGATGTGGGGTCGGAGAGGTCGTCGTCGTCGGCGGAGTGGTAATAGGGGTGAGGGTCTTCGAGGAAGTTGGAGATCCATTCGCTGAAGGACCAGTCCTTCTCGGGGGTGTCTGCTAGGTTGGTTAGTTGGGGTGTAGTATGGGTGAGGGATGGGCTTACCTGGCTCGGGCTGGATGGAATTGACTTTTCCGTTTGTGATGGTGTTCCAGAAACTGCGGATGCGCAGCTTGGTTAGACTGAGCTTGACGGGGAGGTATGATTCTTGGTTGGTTTCTAGTGCTTGGTCATAGAAGCGCTTGGCAAGATGAAAGTCTTGCTCAACGCCGATCCCATTTTCGTGTATCCAGCCGAGGTTCCAGAGCGCTTGTGCGCTTTGGTGTGTCTCGGCCGCGGTTTGATAACAAGTCGCAGCCTTCTCCATGTCGGCCTCGACGCCGTACCCGCCTAGATAGTAGTCACCCATCTTTACCACGGAGTCAATGTTCGACTGCTTGGCTGACCGGGTCCAATAGATCAGAGCAAGCATCGCATTCCGGAGAAGCGATGATCGCCGCTTCTTCCACGGAATCACCGAATCCAAGGGGAGAATGGACTTGTACTCGTCCAGCATGTAAGCAACGTTGGCTTGGGCAGACTCATAGCCTTGCTCAGCCGCCATCATGTAAGCGACCAGTGCAGTCTCCATGTCATCATCTTCGTAGGCCTTATTGGCTTCGTCGAAAGAGGAGTGAATGGTTTCAACCTTTTCTGCTACCAACTTGTAATACGCTGTAGCCATTCCACAGGACCGGTCACGGCCAACTCCATTGTTGCTAATCTCAGCAAGATGGTAAAAGGCCTCGATATGTCCGTGTCGTGCAGCGATATCAAAGTATCGTGTTGCCGTGGCGGTGTCTCCTTGATCGAGATATAGTTGGCCGAGATTGACCTGAGCAGCTGCAAAATCCTGATTAGCAGCCTCCTTGAAGTAGTCCGCGGCAGCCAGCCCATCCTTCCGAACACCCAGACCATGGAGATACATCAGCCCAAGCTCATATTGGCACAACGCATCACCATTAGCAAGTCCGCGCCTGAACCAAGTCAAAGCCTTCTCATAGCTCTGCTCCATGCCCTCGCCGCGAAGGAACATGCGTCCAACGTATCCAGCCGCTTTGGAAGCAATTCTGCCAATGCCATTGTCCTCTGATTTGATCGACCCATCCTTTGCCCAGTATTGCCGGGCAACAGTCATGAAGTAAGCTCGAGCGGTCCTTAGGTTCCGCTTCATCGTCCGAGAACCCTCGTAGTGTAGACGTCCCAGACTGAATGTAGCCTTCAAGTCCCCTTTGCGAGACATCAAATCCAAGTACTCCAGGACATCGTCGAAAGCCGCGTGTGTATCAGAATTAGGCCCAGCTTTGTTTGCGTAGACACCAGAGCTGACTACACTAGCACCTTCTCCATAGACGCCGCCCTCCTCATCTGCAAGCTTGTACGCATCTCGTTGCAGTGCCACACCACCTGGTGGACCTGATCTTGAATATGCAATAGCCTTGTCCGCAACCTCCTTGTACCAATATGCAGCTTCATTACAATTCCTCGGTGTCCCTACTCCGGTATGGTGCCGGAACGCGGCGGTCATCTGCGACTTCGTGTTTCCACCCATAGCTGAGAATGTATGATATGTCAAAGCCTTTGCCTGGTCTCTTTCTATCGCTTCTCCTATCCCGGTAGCGTACATAAATCCAAGCATATGCTGCGCAGAGTCGTTTCCATTAAGAGCAGAGAGCTCCTGATATCTTCGAAACGCTTCCTTGTAATTCCGAGGATGGGTATAATTTCCAAAGAAATTCATCTCCGCTAGAAGAAAGATCGCATCTGGGTCCCTCTCCGCTGCAGCGCCTTCTAGTAAACCTACCGCCTGAGTCAAAGGCTTGCTGAGCTTTTGCTTCTCGGGTTCGGGGTTGAGATAATCCTCCTGCGGTGGACCGTTCATGAAAAGTAGGAAGAATGCCTCTTTGGCGTAGTACATTGTTGTACCAACGAAGCCAGAGCCTTTATCGAATTTGATGAGGCGGTTGCGCTGTGGTTGAAGCGTTCGAAGCAAGGAGAGGGCTTCTTGGACCGCAAGCGCGGCTTGACCACCGCTCTTGTTCCCTTCTTGCGGCCATTTTGAGAGAGCGCCATGATTATCTTTGGCGGATGATTGGCCTTTTGCTGGTCGATCGCCGGTGTCTTTGATACCCTGCTCAAAAGGGACTCCTGGATGCTGCGCCTTACTAAGGACACAGAAGATCGAAAGTGACACTAATGTACGGAAGAAGCATCAGCAAGCCATCAAAATCCGGGAGACGAGGGAGAAAGATGTACGCCATAAGAGCTGCAACAGTCGTTTTTTCATAACTGCTTACTTGCCCCACCTCCGCCTAGAGATGGAAGAAGTAGAGGTGATATTTGCATATAGCTACAGTATGCGCAGGAAGTAGGCGTTATCTCCAGATCATGCTTTCACTACTGGAAGCACATACAAACAAATGGAAACGGTGGATGATGCCAGCTAAGACGCATCGTTCTATTCGCTAAGCCACGGCTAAGCCACGGCCAAGTCAGGATGGTAGACCGACTTGACGCTTGTCCTGAAAAGGTGATAGCGGGAACGGGCGTGTTTATGGTGGGACTCTTGGTGATATACCTTACTCTGTCTACCATGACCATTGAGTATGTGATTCTATGCAGCAACTACCAGAATCGCATCACTAATAAGGTACGCCTTTAAATGCAAAGAGTAGAGGAGTATATCCGTTTTTCATATTCTTCTAATGCTTGTACTACTGAGGTTTTCGAGACTTTGCGGAGTACGACACAACCATCATCGTGCATTTTATGATGATGCACGAGAGATTTATGCGGAATGAGATATCTTGTATGAGGTAATGTGATGTATAAACTGTATGTGGTAAACTTGACTTTGGCTTTCATGGTATGAACATGAAAGCTCACCGCCGGAACACCCTCTCCTAGGAATCGATCTCGAGGAGCTCATCCTCGGTTGGAGCATGACATAACCACGGGCTCGCTCTCCCAGACAATCTTCGATAATCAGGGAGGATTTCAGCAACTGCTTGTCCCATTCATCATCGAGTTTCTTCTCTGGTAACAACTCTCACCAAAGCCCGCTTGCTCCAGCAAGTTTTCTCGCGAGGTTCCGGCTCCGGATCCGCTTGTGAGAGCTGGTCATGTATAGCTTGTTCTTCCGAGGACCTCGCTGTCACCATCGTTTGTTCGCATTCATGGACCAGCGTCTGTAGCTCGCGATCCTCTCTCAGATGCTTGGGAAGGGTTATGCTGGCTTTCCCAACGTTCCGCAAAAGGGCTATTAGCGTTTGCAGAAAGCTGTCTGATTCTTGGCATCGCATTTGTCGCGCCCCCCACAAAATTTACACTCAAGTTCAGACATTGTGAGTAGTTTTCACCTATTTTCCACCTATTTTCCACCTATTTTCGTGTTACCTTCCTTCAATAACTGCTAATACCCTTCGAAATCTATGTTACCCGCCTCCAATTCGCGCTCCAACGTTCCGATATCCGCTTCAAAGATATATCCACCGGCGCTATGCTTGAAATGCTGCTTTGGAAACCTGTCACAGCGACTTCTTGCTACTGCATAGTGCAGAAAGTCACCAAATGTTCCATCAAAGTGAGGCCATATCTCGTGAAAATGACGCCTTACCCAGGCCTTCAATACTCCGAAACTGAGCTCAATGGGGTTGAAGTCCGGTGAATATGGTGGCAGATACCGTATCTCACACCCGTGCGAGGTAATGAGTTCCTCGATACGGGCGTTACAGTGTATGCTGGCGTTATCCATGATGATCACACTTCGAGCTGCTGGAAAGACGTTGCAGTGAGGCAATAACTCGTCCGATATCCATCGAAAGAAAGCTTCGCCGTTGAACCAGCCTTCACGAATTCCTGTGCAGGGCAGATAACCATCGATTGTATACGCCGGAAGAACACTCCAGGAAGGGAAGACAACCTCAGCATGAGGTAATAAACGATTATGTAGTCGAATCTTTATAATTTACCTGAACATACCTAGATTTTGTTGAGATGCACGTCAAGATTGGGTGGAAATCCCCCAAAAATCTAGCCAGTATCAGTATTACCACACACTGTTAATCTTTCATTCAGTGCTTCATTCAATGCTTCATCTATGCTCCATATGCTTCATCCAGTGTTCCATCCAGTGTTCCACCCAGTGTTTCACTCAGTGCTTCATACAAGGAAAGATAAAAGAACTGGAGAGACGTGTGCAGATTTGAATGAATCCGATCACGGGTCGCGGGATGGGAAGTCACGTTACTTGAAATTTGCACCAATCGGATTGAAGATTCCCAATCCACGATCCGAAACGATTTAGTTCTATCTCGTAGCAGACGCGTTTAGCGAGCGGCACTCGCGTTGCTCTGCACTTATACCTCTTGAGCCCAACATATATCTCTGGCATTTCTTCGATAGCTTTGAGCGGCACAAATCGCATCTAACAGTCAATTTCAAGTTTCAAGATAAGCCGCATTGGAAAAACCACCATAAAAATTACCGCATTTGAGTCTAACGCCAGACGCGAACGGTAAGTTAGGTGAAAGAGCAAACAGCCAAGCTCTACAAAATGATACTTGATAGGTCATAGATATGCAAAGAGCTCGATCGACATCAAATAGACTACCTGAGTCATTAGACTATATTTCAGTTGTCTCATACTCACAGCATAGCTGTTCCATTTTGCAGCTGGTGAGGCTAACATCTTTCACTTTTGATACTCCTTCGTGACCTCAACGCATGACCTCGCGCATACAATCTAATCAACATCACGGCTTGATCTCCTAATGAATTTGAGAGGGTCTTGATATCAGTTTACGAGACCTTCTCACTCCCTATTTCTAGCGTCTGAATTATGCAATTGAGCTATTAGTATTCATTGATAATTTTTAGAACCATATCAGGATTGAACTGTGCTATCCCCGTTGTGCTAGCCTGTAGAGCTCGGCCTGCCATGACGCATTGAGCTCCTCATCACCACACGGTCACCAAGACGAACTATATCAATCATGCCGTACTCCTCCTCCTCCTCCTCCTCCTTCTCCTTCTCCTTCTTCTCCTCAGCCCCTTCATCATCTGATTCGGTTCCGAATTTCCATTGCCTTTCCAAAGATTCGGGATATCTGAGGATGGTTTGGTTGTTTCTATTTTGGGGTGTGGTGTGTGGGGAGGATTCGATCGCGTTGATCAACATCATGTCGATGTACGCTATAATTGTTGGCCGCTCGATAACCCAAATAAAAGGCTTTGTGGTAAAAAATTTCTTCTTTTCATCAAGGAAACAGAAGCGAAACTCTTTGCTGTCAGAAACCATTCCATAGACACTTTGGTTGACTCTGTGCTGTCGTGCTTTGTGCACAGCAGCCATATACACCAGTAGCTGAGGCATCCCTACCGCAGCGGATTCGTAAGGTTTTGCCTCTAGAATAAGGAGAATAGCACCCGTATCATCCTTGTTGGCACCATATCCCAATGCCCAGTCTGCTCTGCCCTTGACTATCTCACTATTACCATAGATGTCCTTGACGAGAATTGACATAGAGACTTTCGTAGATACCTGTAAACGATGATGTGCATCTCTGTCCTCCAAGTGTCGTAAACGGTCCACGATAATAAGATCGAGTACCGTTCGACAGAATGATTCATCTTGTCTCACACCGACATAATCGCTGGTCTTGAGATCTTTGATCACGGCAGCTAATAAATATTAACTTTCAAAATATCCTAAACACAGGCGTGCAAACTTGCCATGATGTTCGGACAGCTGCCCGGAGTCTTGCAGATACTCAGTTTTGAGATTGAAATAGTACGAAATATCATCTTCCTTGTAATCAATAGCCAACGCTTGTGCCGCAGCGGTAGTGCCCTTGAAATCCGTTGCTTGACGAGTCTGCGAGAATGTCAGTATCCTCTTCTGATCATGCAATATGGTAGTGTTTACTGGCAGAGCTCTCCTATGAGGTGGAATCACATCAGTGTAAGCTTTCCGAATCGAATCTAGGACCGGCACCAGGCATTTCAGGTTGGGATGCAAAGCAGTCGGTAAGAACTGTAGAGCTGCTATTTGCTCTTCGTCCAGGTCGAGAGACGGATTTCCCCATTGACTGTCTGAGGATTTGCGTTTGGACATTTTGGTACAATTGGCAAAGAATAGAAGGAAAGGCAGCAGCAAGTTGCCCTCAGGACCTCAGACGTGTGACGCTAAGCCCCTATCGGGTTAGCGCTTTGCTTACTACGGAAGCTGGTGCTGTCTCAGGCTCGCGAAGTAAGCAGAGCTAACCCGAAGGGGCTTAGCCCTTGCACGTCTGAGGTCCTGAGTGGGTTTGCGCTTTCATTTTCTCCTTGTGCTTGAACATGTGGGGAATCTTTTTATTCCCAAAGGTGAATCCTTGACGTGTTAACTCAAATTTGCTTAGCTCAATGAACAGCTTCATTTTGCGAGAACGAGACCGTCATTTGCCGACTCTATATATTCCGAAGAAAGGACTAGCTTCTCTGAGACACAAGATGGTACTAGGTAAGCAGATAGAACGGATGAGGGTCACAATTCACAAAGTCTTCCCTGTCCGCCTCCTTGGAAGATAAAAATTTAATGTCTTTATATGAATCGTCCCTGTCTAGTCAACAACTTTGTCACTACTGGAAGATAGCGGATAATTTACTGATTTCCTTATTAACTCTGCAACTTCTTTGATGGGAGACCACCAGTAGCGTGCCTTATATATTCGGGGTTTCCCTCCATGAGCTCACCCACCTCCTCTTGGATTTCCAGAACTCTGCTGCAAACAACCCAGTGATTTTCCTGGGTGGATGAGCGATGAGGAATACTAAAATACACAACGGAATAGCTACCGTAAAGTAAATCCAAAATGCTTTGCTCCCTGGTTTAACGGTTTCATTCATGCTGAAGAGCCCTGACACGAACGTCAAGGGTACAAACACGAGAGCCAGATGAGTCAACCGTGAGAGATTTGCTGTCTCTATGAGTGATCGATAGCTATCAATGATCTGGATCAGCGAAGTGACAATTGGGACCATAGCCTCTAACCGGCGACTATAAATATCAAGGCTTGAAGCAATATGTTTATAATCCTCTATCAATAGGCGGCAGGTTCCCCCGTCTCGATCCTTAGGACAATGGTGTTCAAGAAAACTGATAACGGAGTGGATCTTCAGATGTGTTGCCATAGATCGACGGGACCATCTTTGAAGAGCAATAAGGTCGGTATTCAGTGTTGCAATTTGTTCCAGCACTGCAGGAACAGTGTCTTGAGTGTACTCATAGTGCTTTGTGCTATGATACATTACCTCCAAGTACGTCATCTACTCTGCGGCGACGGTTCTCAGAGGATAGTAGGCCAGGGAAACTAATGTTGGGCCGTTGGCATCAAAGCCTTCAGGCGGTCCATTGCTCCAGTGGAAGATTAGATTCTTAAGCAGGGATTCACGTCCTGGGTCGAATTCGGGAACGGTATGGTCAAGGAACGATGTGCCAGACAGAAAGTCTTCAACGCAGCCTTGAAATGGGCGGGACTGTAGTGTGGCGTTTATTATTCGACTCTCGTCTCGAGGATTGATGACGAAAGAGTTGCTGATAGAGACGTCGACAAGCACAAGCCCTGGTATATTTGAGTTCCAACTTCTCCATATTTATAAGAATGTGCTGCTTTTCTTACCTAGCCATAATCCGTCCTTTCCAACGGTCTTTAAAATTGAACAGCAGTGCCGTGCAAGTCCAATATTAGCGCCCTTAACCGGTGGTAACATTCTAACTTTCCGTGAAACATTCATGTCTCGGAGCAGCGTTTCTTTGGAGCCATTGTATTCGAACTGGAGCACACGGTGATATTGGATTGTCAAGAAATCTTGCGACTTGGCCATAGATGGTAGCGTGGCCATGTAGGGCCTTGCTGCTGCTATATCGGTTTGAGAAACACCGATATGCGACGAAAAGAAGAAGGGGTCGATATTCAAGGCACAACCAAGCATCTCGATGATATTACTGGACAAATCCTCTATGACTAATAGTCGGCCTCGGAGATTTTTATCCTCCCCAGCCTGACTCTGTAGCAAGGATGCAAGATCTTTCAAGTCAAGTCTCTTGTGGCTCACAACACCAGAGGTAGAGAACTATAGACAGGCGATTCGACAACTATTTCGGTTTGAACGGTCATTCGTAAGAAATTTGGAAAGGTTCGGATTTTGCCGAGTCCGTGCTGCGACGTATGATTGGTACGGATTTGATTCGTTGTTCATTGCGCGTTCGACTGGGCTATATATATATAGTACAGTGATAAGTTTCTAGGCGGCAAGCAAAAGATCTTTGAGACCGATGCAGAGCTCAAGTAGAGTCTCAGGCTTCTATCGAGTAAATCATACAAGCCTCACTCCCTACACCGTCTTTCTGATTTGCAGCGTGGCAGTCTCACTTCTGCTGCCCCGCTTTATGCAGCCAAACAGCCAGACAGCCAACTGTCCTTTTCACTCTGTCTCCAAGACATCATAATATAGGACCCAACGACTTATCCGTCTCTAATCTTTCAACTCTCTGTCCCCTTGTCGGATTACCAGTGGGATTCTAATTGCTTTCACGTGCCGTTCTTACTCCGATGGGGACGATATCGAAGTTCGTTGAGACCTTCCGTCGCGATAGGGAGGTTTTCGCGAGAATAGAGAAAGAGGTGGAAACGCTTTGCAAGGAGAAGCTATTGAACCACAATATCAAGTTCTTATGGCAATCGCGCGTGAAAAAAGCTGCTTCACTTCACAAGAAGTTGGAAGATCGCGGTAATCTATATGCAAACGAAATTGATAATGTCGCTGATGTCAAGGATCTGGTGGGTGGACGAGTCATTGTGACTCGCCGGAAGGATTTCGGACTTGTTGAGGAGATGATAAAGAAGAACTTTAATATCCAAGGTCGAAGTCAACATCCGAAAGCAGAGGAAAATCTAGTCACCTTGTCAGCACGGTTTCGTGGCTATGATGGTCTCCATTTTCATGTCACACGGCGAAACTCCCGAGACGAACGATACGGCGACTTGCTTATTGAGATTCGAGTAATGTCCGCATTTAGGAGGATCTTTTCCACATTGGAACACGATATCATATACAAGAAATCGAATGGCGAACCTGACAAAATCTTATTGCTGAACCTTGAGATGCTTGAAGGCATTGATCGGTTTTGTTCTGACTCCAATTAGCCCTGCCATGAACCACATGACGCTAGTCCAGACCAGCAAATCAGAATAAGAGAATTCGTACGCGAGAAAAAGGATATAGTGTCTGAAGAAGTGGAAAATCAGAAACTGTTGGAATACGAGGTCATATGGGGGCATATTGACATTTTGGTTGTTGTTGTTAGGAGGCTATCTAGGAGGAAGGTGAAAACTCTACTGGCGGGCCCCAGCCCTACCAGCCCTATGAAGGCGGAGATTACCATCTCCCCTATTTCCAACAGAAACAAAACAAGAAGATTATTTCATGGGTATCGAAATCCGACGTTGAAAACGATCACAGCCTGGTAAGAAGAACGCTTGGGCCGCATTATAGAGGCTCGAGACAATGGCTCCGACCACAATATGACGAATGGATTGTGTCCTCCGAAAACGAAGTTTTTTGTCTTGCTGGCTCAGGTTCGTAAGCTTCATTCTTACAACTCTGATACAATCTAGATTCTAACAGTTAGTGACGCCTCTATAGTTGGTACAGGCAAAAGTTCGTTGGTGTAAATATCCTCTCCCCTTTGATTGCGTGACTAATTATAGCTGATTGTTGTATGACAGCTTCCAAATTATCGAATGACATTTCGAACGTATTCAGTCAAGGGAAGAAGAGCGCCTCGTTTCTTCAACTGTTCTGGCAAGAAAGGTCCGAAAACTAAGACGCTTGAAGTGCTTCACACTCTTATCGCCCAGCTTGCTGAATTCATCACTGGTGTGTTCGTTTCAGCCTTAGTCAAAAAGAGATACGGAAACGGTAACTGAAACCCGATTGAGATACATGAATGTTCAAAACTTCTTGCAGATCTCGCAAGTGAGTACCAAAATACTACTATCATTGCCGACGCGCTCGACGAATGCCAGGACCATGACGCGCTTCTCCTCAACCTAGAAGAGGTTTTGAAGATGATTCACGCAGCCGGTAAAGCGGTCAAACTATTCTTGTCGAGTCGAAACCAAGTGGATGTCAGTGAATGCTTCCCAAGTTGTGAGACGTTAAGACTCGAACATGTAGTTGCCTTAAAGGAAGAGGACATGATAAGGTTTGTGCAGGCACAGGTCAAAGAAAGGAAAAAATTAGGCTTAGGGTCTCGCCTTCTTAAGGGTAAACATCCGGAATTGGAGGACAGGCTCATCGAGGTGTTGGTAAAACACGCTCAAGGAATGCAAGTTGCTTCTGTTTGATTCTCTCTCACTGGTCAATCTCTAATATGGGTTTGTAACGCAGGTTTATGTGGACGAAGCTTCAGCTTCAATTGATTTTTGGTCCACATGCTCGAAAGAAGCATCGGAATGATATAATCAAAAAAAATGAGAAGTTGGAGCTATGGGACGGAAATGCAAAAGATGACGTGCTGTACAAGGTGTATGATTCCGTATATGAAGATAACACAGAAGAGAACTTGGACAGTCGAAACTTTGCCTCCAGAGCTTTCAAATGGATGATATGCGCTGTGCGACCTTTATCGATCAAGGAGCTTGCCGAGATTTGCATCGATTGGCGACGACGGCGCCAAGGATGAAATCACAGTGGAAGAACTTCTTCTATTTTGCAGCAATTTCATTATCTCGGATTCCGGCGGAATCGCTCAATTCCCACACTCGTCGGTTCGAGAATATCTGGAGACATGGGAGATCGACGAGATTCATGAGTATTCGCCAGAGCAGGCACATACACAAGTAGCCGTAACGTGTCTAGCATACCTCAGTCATCCTCAAACTCGTATTACGGAATGCAAAAAGTCAGAAAGGGATGCACTTGAGTATCCATTGCTGTATTGGATTGATCATTTGGCTGCTGTAGTGCCTCAGAACAGATCAAAGCTTCTGCAACGTCTCTACAGCGAGTTTCTGTCCGAAAAACACGGAAGATCTCTCTCTGTTGATTGGTTAGAGATCTTATCACAACGCTTTAATGACGGCTCCGGGCAACTCTCGCGTGTGGAAGATGCTGTCTCCAAACCCCAAAACCTGTAGGATGCATATGGGGATTGATTGATATGATACCTGAATCATCAATGACGACTGATAATCTGAATAAGACGAATTTATATGATCTCTCATCATTGATACTTGCTATCTCTTATGGACATTGCCATATTATTACGCTCCTACTGGACAAGGGTGCGGACGTTGATCTGGTTACAGAATATGGCGACTGGAGTTTTGAAGGCGCTATCGCGCTGCAGACACCATGTGAAGCTAGTTTCGAGGCTATCGGTGGATTGTTACTCGATAGGGGAGCGAACATCAACGCGCGATATGGGAAAACGCAGGTAGAGATTTGCGTTTGCACAGCCTCGTATGAAACATATTCTTTCCGTGTAGTTACATCTGATTTCAATCAGAAGCTGAATTTCGTCGCATAGAAATCTTCACTTTCCCCGATTCGGGAGGGGGGCTGTCCGGCAAAGAGTTGGTGGCGGGCTACGAAGAGAAGAAGAAGAAAGGGTGTAGGGAAAGTGGCGGGAGGTCTTGGGGGCGCAAGTATCCAGCGCACATTGCGGGTAGCGTCACTTTCGCTAAAGGCGGGATCTACCTTCATTTAGGTGGAGTTTGCTAACAAATACATGTAGATTCCCCACCATATATAACATTTTATTCTATTACGAATGCCGATTCAATAAGCCTCTTTTGTTGAGACTCCCTTTCATCCAATGTTGCTGCCGTCACCAAATTAGGCTTAGACCTCTTCCTCACTGACTTCGGAGCCACTACCTCCAACGTAGAACCACGGGGGCGACGTCTAGGCTGGGACTCCTGCTTCCATACAGTTGTTTCCTTCACTGCACGGCCAGATTTAGTTGTTCTAGTCATCACAGGTGGGGCGAAAGAGGGTGAAGGTTCGTTGAAAGTTGTAGTAGTAGTAGTAGTAGTAGTAGTAGTCGATGTGAGGTTTTTACCACCTTTCGGTCTATCCCGGAACTTGAACGTCATAATGACGAAGGATGAAGCGAAGGGTAGAGGGGGGTCCGATGACAGTGAGGCTATAGCCTCACTGTTCTCCTCACTGTCCTCCTTTTGTTTATTTCTTTGCTTAGCATCCCGTTGCTTAGCATTCCGCTCAGCTGCTTCTGCTGCAGTCAAAGCTCGAGCATTGACTCTATCATGTTTCTTCTTTTGACGAAGCTCAGCCCAAACTTCTTTCCTTGTATGAGATGATTTTGAAAGCGTCACGAGAAGTCTCTGACTCACCTCCTGCAGCCTCTCGTGTGTGACAGTCACGTTGACATGAAAGATAGACAGCTGATTGACTAGAAGATCGACCTGCTGACGTGATAACTTCTGATGCAACTTCTGCAAGCTGACTGCTGCATGAAGAAATCTATTCTTATCAACATCGTGATATTTCGTTGAATTTGCGTCATTCGAATTGATGAAGTCATCGTAGTATCTAGTCTGCCAGTTGCTCGATGCTATAGAAGATTCGTTCAGTCGTCAGCGAGAATGAAGAAGCGATATTGAGATCGAAAATTCTTGTATGCAAGCGCGTAAGAGGTAATGCCTGCAGAGAAGTTCATATCTAATGTAAATATCACAGTCACATAAATTCGCAGTGATTGACTGAGTAGCGAGCTTCTTGACTGCTATTCATTCAGGATTGATCTTTTCTAGAGCTCAGATAGTCACATGATTCACAAGCAATTGAAATGCTTCAAAATCAACGGCTCAAGATCTATTTATACGAGATCTCTCATCAGTCTCACGAATGAAGCGATATCATAGCTTTAGCTTGAACTTCATGAATCTAATGACGTTCTCTAGAGACATCTGAGAATTCATGATGATCTTGAGAATAGAATGAAGACTCTCGTTTCGCTGTGAAGTCACTGTCTCAAGATTACGATATCGTCGTGTATAACATAGAATCACCTGTCTTTTCTTGAAGTATCAGTCGATTCAGAAGTAGTCTCGATCAGACGAATGTAGTAGCGTCAGCAATGCTGCTCGATTGACTTGCAGCTCAGTAGTAGTACTGAATTTCACTCACTGTCATGTAGCATTCTTGATCTCTTCACGATGCTCAAAGAGATAATCGACTTTGAACTTAGCTACTCGTGCTCGAATGTTCTTGCAGACATGTCAATTGCATAGCTGAAGCTGAATCTCGAGCATAGATATAGATAGCGAAGTCGTCAATCCCTTGCTCTGATCGGCTATAATGACTCGTGAAGGCAAGCAGTCATTAAATAGTTCTTCGTGCATACACTGAATGAAGAAATTGAACGTCTCTTCGAATTCTGATATGGCAAACGAGAAGCAGGCTGAAAAGATCATTGTCGTGTTAGTGACATTCACAGTCACGAAAAGAAGCATCTTCAGTGCGTTGATATTGAAGATAGCATCTGTTTTCATCATAAAGTCGCTTATAAACCTCTTAGATAGTTTTCGCTGATAATTATTCAATAGAAATATCTGCTTAATATTCTTCTGAATCGAAACGTCAGCGTCATTTAGCGTGTAGAAATATCGAATTCGAACGATGAACATTGAATTATCGAGGCATTGAAGTAGTTCTGTGATGATTTTCTCTTTGAATCGTGTAATAGAAGAGATCAAATTGTAGTACTGCTTTTTGAATAGATGAAATTCCTGATCGTAATTCTTGAAAGTATTTTCTAGCACTCGCTCAGAAGCTCGATAGATAAGCTTGCTTAAGCGATTTGTTTTGATCAATTCGATTGCCTACGCCTGCTTCGACTGACGCTTCTTATGAGTATCATAGGAAAGAGAATTGACGACGACATCATGATTATGAATCTGATCTCGTACTCTCAGTACTCATGTTTTATTCTCATCACTGCGATCAAGAGATCGATAGCTGATAAAGCAACGTCATTTGCAATCTTTGACTTTGATCTTAGTGAGTTTCTGCTTGCGATTCGTACTTTCGTCTTTGCTAGCATGATCATCGAGCTTCCGATAATTTTTGGTATCGGCCTTGTGATGTATGCATGAATAATTCTTTCTGCCTACTTCGCAGAATCCGATGACTATCTGAAACCTCTGGCTGAAAGCGTAGTTTTGTAGTCTTTCATATGCCTCATTAGATATGTCGAAAAGCTCGTCGTCAGCAGAAGACTCTAGATGAGCCGAAGATATTCTATCGATTGCTCGCTGAATGATGAGTATGAGGCTGAGGTTCAGATTGAGGTGAGATTGTCATACGATAGGCATTGTTACGATCCTAGCTACGCATCTATGTTGGTAGCTATGTTGATGACTATGTTGATGGCTATGTTCCTGGCTATCGCCGGTCGCTCGTCACTAGGCTATCGAGTTGTTCCGAAGCCAACCCTATTCAGGGTTAGCTTATGTTCTTCTGAGCCATATAGATAGCCGGCCCTTCCCTCCTAGATACTTTCCTTCCTTAGCATTTATATACTCGTTACATTACACTCATATGACTCGCTCTATGCTGGCCCCTAACAGGCATGACGATGAGGTCGACGGCGACGTGAATGTAGGTAGGTAGATAGGTAGGTAGATAGAGCGTAGGTTATTTGAGGGGAAGGTTGATGAAGCTCGAAAGGTGAGCGAAGCTCGAAAGTCATACTGAATGAGCGATGTGATAAAGTTTATGATGAGAAATCTACATGTATTTGTTAGCAAACTTCATCTAGAAGTATGCTCAACCCGATGCACGTTTCGATCTCGTGCACATCCTAAACCCAATTAGCCACCCATATCATTTTTATCATTATTCAATCATCATTCATAGAATCAGATTGCAATTGATATAGAGAGTTGTCGATATATATATGAAGCTTCCTAGCTATAAGAATCAATCATCAAATCGCTTAGAAGCTTTGATTTGTCTTTCAGCTCGCGTAGATCTGATTTGACTAGATTCCCTTTTCACCTTCTCAATAGCAACAAAATCAGTGAATTGCTTCACTTTCATCTCTTTAGACTTCTTCTTTTGCTCTTTCTGAAGCTCTTTAGCCTTCAGCTTTTGCTTCTGAACTAGACGTCGTTGCTTCAATTTCTTCGCCCGTAGCTTCTTTTTTCGCTTCGCTTTCTTCTCTCGCTTCGTCTTCTTTTTTTCCCGTTCCACCTTTCTTTCAGCTATTAAACGCTGTTTCTCTAGCTTTCTAAGCTTTCTTTGTTTCTTTTCATTCGCCTTTTGAATAGCAGCTTGCTGTTTCTCTTCGATTCTTTGAATTTGACGATCACGAGCCGTCTGAATCTTATTAGAACTAAAAAACATCTTCTTTGCCTCATCATTTACCTCTAGATCGTCAAATAAAGGCTTGTCACGTCGTCTGCGACTTCTCTCTATACGTACTGTTCGTCGAAGATCTTCGTTTTCTGCTTTCAGAAGAGCAACATCTGTAGTAAGCTTTTTCATCGTATTGTTCAACTTTCGAGCTTCCGGATCAATTACTTCCCCTACAACTGACTTCATTAATCGTCGAATCATTCTTCAATCAGCTTCAAACAATGCTGAAGAAGAAGAATGACTTGAATCAGATCTAGCGTTCGATTTGATCTGCTTTATGATCTGTGATGAATCGAAAGGCAGCAATTCTGTCTTTTCCCATTCACTTTTTATGTTGGCAGGCGTGAAAGCAGCTTGATATGCAGATCAAAATAGATCAAAGAAGTCTCTTTTCGATATTCGAGAAAGTTCTTGACTCTTAAAGATTCAGTCGTTCAGGTTTTGAGAGTAGTAATTGATCAAAGAATTGAATAAGCTGACATTCAGAGGTTGAAGACGATGAGTAGAATGAGAAGAATATAGAGTCACGAGCATCTTGTTCTGCTCACACCAGTCAAGAAACTTCATGTTGATATGACTGTCATGCTCGTCAACGAATAGAAGGCGATAATCGCGTGAATTTCTGGCTTTTGACCTCGTATTTCGGTCAAATACGGTAGTGAGCCAAGAATAGGCCAATTCATCGTTAGTTCAGTCAGTAGCGAAGAAAGCAAAGAAGCAGGATTGCTCTTTGAAATCATATTCAGTAAGTCAGCTATTCTGAATATTGCCTGATATCGCCTGATAAATGATCGAAGGGGGTATATCGATCATATTCATGCAAATGGTTGCAATCAAGATAATTCATTCTCTATTGCCGTCTTGATCAGCACTCAGCAATTTACCACTGTCTAGATGCTTTAAACTAAAGACTCTTCGAGTCTTTTGAAGCAGTTCAAGTAGAAAGCTCTTTTCGTCCATATTGTATGTGTTTGAAGGAAGAACCTCATATTCTTCGATTTTTTGCTTTATCTACCCCCATATTAGTATGAATTTAAACGTAATGAAGGCACTTACTAGGTCAAAATAAAGCTGATATTGATATGCATTATCGGCTTTTTTTCGCTCTAGATCAGCTTCTTGTAGAAATTTTGACTGCAATATATCTGAATGACGTCGAACGAACTCATAAGACCAGTTTTTGCCTGGCTGTTTTCCAGATATATTATACGCAAAAACACGAATCATCGCATTGGAAGAAGGTATATCACGTTCGGTAAGCTTGTTTATATAGCGAATAAGCTCTTTTTCTTGTTGGTTCGAAAGAATTGACGTCGTTTGCTTGCTTTCCTTGACGGAGGCCGTTTTACCCCTATGTCGTCGCGACAGCGTGCTTCGATTGACATTGAATTTCTTTGCAGTTGCAGTGTAGTTAGGTGACTCTTGCAAAGCTAGATCTGCAAGAGCTGCTTCAATTGAAGCCATATTGAATTTGTAGTTGATTTTTGAAGAAAGATGAAAGTAGTAAAGTGGGGTGTGCACGGGACCGGAACGTGCATCGGGCCGGGCATACTCCTAAATGAAGGTAGATCCCGCCTTTAGCGAAAGTGACGCTACCCGCAATGTGCGCTGGATACTTGCGCCCCCAAGACCTCCCGGGAAAGTGGTTCTCGTGTACTTCGTACGGAATAACAATGTTGGAAACAGGGCTGAGGGGAGATGGTCATTTCCGCCTTCATAGGGCTGACAGGGCTGGGGCCCGCTAGTAGAGTTCTCACCTGCTCGCTCCTACTCCGTCGATAGACTCCCACGACTCCTAACAGCAACAACGCCGATATCAATATGCCCCCATATCATATATGACCCCATATTCATAGATCTGAGGCGCAGTCAAGATCTAGTCTACCGCAATCCTAACGCGGCCGCAGCAACCTCTGCAATCTTAATCGTTAACATTGCAGTCTAGTAGAAGCTTCAAGCTCTGCCAGAGTCATGTATATAAAAGTTTAAGCTCGCTCTTCTCTTTCGCTCTTTGTCTTTTTCGTTCTGTACATTATCTGCTATATGTCCTGTACTTGGATCCTACCTAGTAACCCAAGGAATATCATCTTTCAATTGATAGTTCCTAGTCCCTGACATCAATCCACTAATCAATCAATCAATCCCACCAACGGGGCTAAGCACCGTCATACGGTCAAAGAACTCCCACCACCATTTGCAATTCTGCATCGAATTCGCAGGTATTGTTTACTGAGCAAAAGTCATCCCACTACCAACGCAAAACTTTTCCAATAATGTCCGACGCGTGGTTTAGTAAAGAAATACTTCCCGAAGGACCAGATGGCGACCCAGAAGACGGCTGCCACCCGACCCAAGCGCAGGCGCTGAAGGACTACTACCACAAGAAAACAAGCGCAAAGGAAGCAGCTCAAGCCATCACGCAGTCCACAATAGACTCCGAAGACCCCGGCGACAACTCGTACCGTCTCTGGGGCCTTCTCACAAATGCTCTCGTCGAACTGCCCGCAGCGCACACCCCAGCCCTGATCCAACTGCTCGATGCCATCCAAAATCTCCCCGAGCCAGACATGACGGCCAGACGCACCACAGAGAGGTCTTGGGATGGCTTCCGGCGGGATCTGGTCAACTTCGGCCACATGTGGGCCGACTGCTACAAGTCCGACAACTGGCGCCCCGATCTGGCCGCCAGCGATCCGGCCAACCGCGCAGAATTACGAGCCGAGCATATCAAGCGAGCCGATATCGAAGCGCGCCTGACCGTCGCGGACGTCGGTATATTTCCCATGGACTGGGCCTACGAGTGCATGGCCGATGCGCTCGAGCACCGAAGCGCCGTGCTGGACTTTGAGGTCCCGGCCGCGGCCAGGTGGCTTGCCATTGTCGGCAATCAAATGTACGCCGGAGCAGTTGGCGGCGAGGAGAGCTGGGCTTTGAAGAGGCCGCGTGATTTTGGAAAGGAAAGCAGCGCGATGAGCTTGGAGCGGTGGGCATTCTGGAAGAAGCGCTTGGGGGAGTTGGCTCAGCAATGCGAGGCTGTGCGGATTGCGGCAGAGGGTGCTGTTCGAGAAATGGAAACCTTGGAGCGCAATTCGCCTGGCAGCGAGTAGCATTTTCATGTTCCTGAGGTGTCAGTCAGTGTGGTAGCCAAAACGGAACACGCAAAGTCCGCCGTAAGGCTGGACCCTCCGTGGGGCGAGTGAGTATTGACATTACCAGCTAAGCGGAATGATAGGGTACAGCATTCTTGCAGTAGAAGGCCTCCGCCAGCCCGAAAGAAACAAATATGCCGGCCGAATTCGTTGGCTAGAGCTCGATTGAACCCAACCCATCACCAATTTCACACTCCGGTGAATCGCAGGAATGAGCGTATATTACATTAAGCAACTAAGGAGCGTATTGGCATGCATGCCACACCACACCCCACCCCCCCTTCGCATCCATCAACCCCCCTATCCACACCCGATTTCCCACTCCCACTTCCATCCGCTCGCCATCACCATCTTCGCAACCCTCTGCTGCATCTCTCTATTCATCACCCTCACCACCGCCATAGCCCCACTTGTCATTCTTCTTGCAATGCGGCTTCTTCCAGTAATAATCGAAGCCGCCCTCGCAAGAGTTGTAGTATCTGGATTTCTATTAGATGGCTTCACTTCTGGGTTGGTGGGTGCGGAAGTTTAGAGAAGCGAGGGCAGGTAAGGAGGTAATGAGGTGGGGGTTTGGAGGAAGACGTACCCGCCGTATTTCTTGCCGCAGTTATCGTTCTTGTACTCGCATTTATGGCACTCGTCTTCCTTGCAGTAGGGTTTTGGGTAGCATTGGTCGAAGGACTCGTAGCAGGAGTTGTAGGACCTTTGGATGGCGGTTGTTAGTTTGGTGGGCGTGGTTGGTTTGGAGAGAAGGTGGAAGGAAGGGTTTTGGGAGTTGGGGTGGGGTAGGGGTGAAGTGAGGGGAGGGTAGATTGGGTGAAGGTTGGTGGTTAGTAGTGATGCCACATGATGGTAGTGACGGAAGATATGGCGGGATTACTATGTGCATCGACGGAAGAGATCTGGGGTGGATATATGGAAGAGAAACATCATACCCTCCGTATTCTTTTCCACAGTCATCGTACTTGTACTCGCACTTATAGCAATTGTCACCCCACTGCTGATTGGGCATAGCAGAGACGAAGCCGGTGCAGAGGAGCACGGCGACGCTGGCGAGAGCTTGGAGCTTCATGATGGCTTGTTTTGGATTGATAAATGAACAGATGCTTTGGTAGACGAGGTGTTTTCCGATTGCCTGGAACAGTGGAGCGAGTGAGGATGGTGAGAGATGTTGGGAAAGGAGCCTTGTCTTATACTTGTTGAGAATGTCACGATCTTGAAACCTCGATCAGGAATAGTCTAGCCAATAATACGTGCATGCCTCCCAGCAACAATAATTCCTGAGTTCCAAGGGCCAGAATCCTGAAATGTTGAGGCAGGAGAAACGCCAAGCCAATGGCTGGAGAAAGAAGTTCGCATGATGTTTAAGATTCAGCTTCTCCTCTCGACATATTCCCTTTTCGACAGCGTCGGCGAGCTTTGAGTTCTTGAAAGAGCGACCACAATGCAAGACTACGACATGAAACAATAGAATTTGCATATACGAAGCTGTACGGCGTCCCGCGGAGGGTAAGGAGATCTCAATGTAAAAGTTTGAGGAGAGATAGTAGCGGCTGACAAGGCTGTGACCGTGCATGTGGGGAGATCAGCCTCGTGAAACTTGATTTGGGAAGAACCCCTCATCTTGAGAAAGTTACATTTCGGCTGTGCCGTCCTCTCCATCGAGGAAGAAAAGTTTGAATAAGCCATTCGGGAGGCTTGAGAGGAGTGATCGACCAAGGGAAGTAACAGAAATTGACACGCCAGAGAACGAAGAAGAGATTTATTGGATCTTCTGACCACACGTTACCGAGATTACGAGGCTAATAGGCAAAGGACAGCTTGTGAAGGCATCGCCGTCTATACCAAATCCTGCAAGAGAATGAGAGTTGCCAAGTGTTCGTGGCTGGATCAGACTTCGGCGTGGAGAGCCTTGCCCGTGTCAGGACTGGGGTTATCGAGACTGAGCGACCCTTCATTCCGGCAGCTACGGGTATCCAGATGCTCACTCTGCCGAGCTAACAATTCTGTGCTTTCAAGTCTTCCGCGGTTCTTTTTGTGTGGGTTTAGGTTTAGGTCTCAGATTAAATGTTGCCGATGGCGGGATCTGAAGGGGCACAAAGTTTGCCCCTAAGAATTGGATCAATAAAAGAAGATTTTGTGACGTTTTGGCAGACCAATGGGACTGTTCGGAAACCCACCGACAACCGTCACAGCTCTTGGACATGAGATACTGTACACCAGACAATTCGCTGGACCAGGGGGCAACGTGGGCGTTAAAGTGTGGGGGATGCGCATCGAAGGGGGTTCTTGGACATCAGGAAGCACAGCAAGGCTCATGTACCCCACAACTGACGGAGTACCTCGTATGGTGGACCTTGGTGACCAAGCAGCTCCCTAAGCTTTGCTTGGAAAATATAGCCGCATGAAACGAAAATCCTCCGCCGAAAGGGGAATTGAGGCTTGGTCAGACGAACTCTAATTGTCCAAATCGGCGACGCCGAAAGAAGTTCAATTCGACGACTTGATATTCATTAGTCACACTGATATTGGATTGATCACGGATCGATTTTCTCTTCCCTCTCGGGAAAAAGTCAGGTACCTGATCGTGCTGTTTCTGTCCTCGTGTCCCCAGTCTTGCCAGACGGTTGGTTGGGTGAACCATCCATCGTGCTCCGCGTTCATCTAGAGTATGCGCAACTTTCCTGTCGACGAATCATAATGTGCTACACATCGGAGAACGTTCAAAGATCAAGTTAAGAGCGTGAAATACTGCCAGACGGGGTGTGCAGTTAGGTTGCCAGCTGACGGAATAACGATCGGGGGGGATTTTCATTGCGAGGTTTGGCCTCGAATTTAGTAAGCACTGGCGCTTACCTTAAGTGGTGATAGGAGGTCGCTAAGGTACCTACTGTGTAACAGTTTAATCCCTTTGCCTCAGGAGTCAGGAGTCAGGACCCTCAAGTCGTTGGGTAGTTTAATTATACTAGGTTCGATTCCTAACAGCGCTGGTACAATGGTGTTGTGGTTATCTTTCTTTTCTCCTCAGACGTCTTTTTGCAACTAAGCCCCTTCGGGTATTCTAAGCCCCGGCAGCCAAGCCCCTTTGGGTTAGCTGCTTTGTTTACTGCGTAAGTTTGCGAAGTTCATCCAAAAGGGTCGATAACCCGGAGGGGCTTGTTACTGCAGTGCGAATGCATAAATTGCAGGGTAAGTCTCAAGGACAACATGATCTTCTCAAAGGTCCGTGGAGATAGGCGATGTGACTTGGAATGGCAGCATAGTCTCCTTTAACGGGCGCTGATTGTATGATATAATCATCGACATCATTGAACGCTCGAAGAGTATAGCTCGTGGCCATCTACCTAGGCCTTCGAGTGGCTCTTTTGATAGGATCTACCATGACGCGCTTGTCAGTCGACGACTACACTGTCGGATGGAGATGTGCCTTGTTTGCTAAGCTAGCTGTGGCCGAAAGTATGCTGGATGAAATCTACAAAATCGACGCAACCTTGTTATCCCGAAATGCAGCCGATGACAATCATTATATTCTGGGCAGAATTGGCTCGCATAACATTGTCCTTGCCAGCCCACCCTCTAGGTCAACATGTTCTGTATCTGCCGCCAACGTCGCGAGCCAAATGCTATTCACCTTTCCATCGATTAGACGTTCTGCATTTGGTTTGGTGGTGGGAACTGGGGGTGGTGCTCCCAGCCCAGAAAACGATATCCGTCTTGATGATGTTGTTATAAGCGAGCCGGTAGGACGCTTTGGAGGTGTCACCCAGTATGACTTCGGGGAAACAGAAGCAGAAGGCAAGTTTCGTATTACTGGTCACCTGAACCGCCCATCAGCCATGCTCCTAAATGCGGTGATGAGTCTGAGATCGAAGCCCGAAAGGGCTAATCACGAGATCACAAAGCACCTGAACGTCATGTTTGAACAGAATCCACGAATGCAAATAGATTGTTCCCGTCGCGAGAATCTAGTCGACCAACTGTTTAGCGCGGAATGTCAACACCCTCTCAAAGAACCCACACGTACAAAATGTAATACCAGCGAGTTGGTACATCGACCGCCTTGAGCTGAAGAGGAGCCTGTAATCCATTGTGGCCTAACGGCCTCTGTTAACCAAATTATGAAAGGCGGAGAAACTCGGGATCGGCTGACGAAAAAAGAGAATGTCAAATGTTTTGAGACGGAGACAGCTGGTCTAATGAACACCTTTCCGTGCCTTGTGATACGCGGAATCTCTAATTATTAGGATTCGCAAGAAAATAAGTCTTGGCATTGTTATGCCGCTGCTGTTGCCGGAGCTTACGCCAAAGAGCTGCTATGCACAATGCCAGCTAGTAGGCCAATGGAAGACTTTAGTATCGAAGGCTGTCATGCTTACCATCAAGCCAATAGTATCCTAACCATAAAATCTGAAGCCTCAGATCCGGCTTTCATGGTACCGTTTAACAGAGATGCAAAATTGATTCAGTCTACGACGATAGCTAGACTGGAGCCTCGACCATTGGCTTTGCAGGAAGTCACAGAAGTCACAGAACCATCTTGTAGATACCGAGAAGAACACCTGCGCACACCAGTGTTTCGGGTACATGCTAGTACGCTGGCGAAGTTCGAGCAATCATAGGCAACTACTGTACAAAAGCTACCACTTTTCGAGTACAACTTCTAGAAACATACGCACCCGAGGTTGTGTGTCCCACTGGTCGAGTGAAAAGACGTTGAAGAAGACAGCGGCCGTTTCCTTTGCACTGTTAAGAAACGCGGATACCACAGGGACTTCCTTCGGCTTCATGTTTGAGCCAGCATTTATTGGAACATGCCGCAGCCTCTAGCCGGTTATGAGCTCATACATCAACAATGGTAAAGGTGTGTATCTCATTGACCAGAACGTTAACCAGGAGTTGATTAACGAGCGGAGGGAGTGGAGACGACAATGGGAAATGCGCCGCATCTGCTTCTTGGATGACGTGTGTAGTCTTGTATCTATCTATCTAAGCAAGTGAAGTGGGACGAGTGAGGTTACAGATCACTCACCCCAGAGATGTCCCATGATACTGGGAACTGGGACTTTTCCCTGGGGACTGAAGTCAACGGTCTGTTATACTGAATGTCATCAAACCAAACTGATAGATACTGTGGTCGAAACCTCTCAACTGACAGTTGACAACTCGGATGCGATCAAATTCACTGTCCACTAATTTGAGCCTACAACCAACATACTTTTGCTCATTGGAAAGCTAACGACAGGCGGTAGGAAACGAACAATGTCAACTCAGTCGTTTAGCAGGTATGGTGGCCGATTACTTGCCGCATAGGAAGCGTATTTTACCGTTTACTAATCCCATTCTCTAGCCCTACACAAGGAGCACGGTCTCAATTCCAAGGCCTCACCGCCATTTTAAAGCCTCGAGTTATCGGCCCGGGCATTCCGCTTTGACCGTATCACTCGCCCTCGCAGTTTCATTCGACTCCATATCTTCTCAGCTCACTCCTATGGCCTGTTGTGACAATCCACTAGTTACGGGGGCGTGCGTGGCTTCTTCTACTTCAGCTACGGCTCGGGTCGTAGGATACGCCTGCCGGATGGAACGGGCGACAAGCTATTGCTAGGCTTGAGCCAGATTCTATTTCCTGGCTGGAGGTTTTGGACAAACATCGGAACATATTTGTCTGACCACTATATCAAACTTACCAGGGTCAACGCTGGGGACAAAAACCCTCGGAGGGGGCAAATTTTTTGTCAGTGCTCTATTCGATTGGCAGGTGCTCGCTCCTTCCCTGATATGCCCTTATGTAAATAAGCCTTTCTAGCTCAATCTTTCAATGGGGAAAAAAGGCTCCCTGGCCTGCGTTGCCTTTCAACATGTAGCCACAGTACAGGACAATGTTGCTGTTATAAACCTTACAACAATATTGCTGCCATTGTAAGCAAGCTGAGAGATTGCCTTCTAATGATTTTCGTACAACTTGGTCCTTATAATCGACTAGGCAGTCCTGAAGACGTGCGTAGCCTTCTCGCTTGGTACTTGGATAGTTGTTAAGAAGCATACCGATCAAGCAGCCCAGCCAGCGAATTCTAGGCACGGATTTCCTTACACATTCCACCAAATCCGTTGTTCAAGTTCTCATAGAGGTTCCTGGATTCCTGGATTCCCTAGAACCTCAATGCGGCTTCAATGTTATGAGATTAGCACGCTTAGATTGCCTGCAAATGGCCATTGAATAGACATTGTCACTTATAAAAGCTTATCTTCTCCCAATGCTTCGCAGGAATGACAGATCAGATGTATACATCAGACTTCTTCGGTCGCTCTTGCTTTTGACCTTAGCCTGAACAGCGACACTTCTTGTCTTGGGCTTGCAATATATATAGTATGTTGCTCTGGTTCTGCAATAATTCTGTCGGCGATAGGCAGCAGGACATTGTCACGTCTCTATTGCTCATTGAGCGAACTGGTCGACTTCTTAAAGTGCACCTGTCATACCTTGCCTGATTGCGACAGATATCTGTTGAAACATGCTATAGATACCTGAATAGGGTTGTTTTAAGATGTGTTCACGTTTTGGTCGATTCGTCAACTATCCGTAGCCCCCACTAAGCTCGTCCCGGAAAGACAAATCATGGTGGAAGAACGCACCTTCGAATCTGTACCCACAATAATTATTAAATTGTTTGATCAACAAGGAACACACCATTTATGGAAGTAGTTGGATTGCAGGCTGAGGGGACTACTACCCTGGGCCCTACAGTTAGCCCGGAGTCAGCTTACAGTACTTGAAGGCGACCGAAAGACTTTACAAAGCTGTCAATCGCTATTTCACTCGATTCTATACTGTAAACTTCAAGCCCTACAACTCCAAAATACCTTTGAGATCAAGGTACTTTAAACAAGCAGAGACGGCTGTTTTGGTTATCCACTGGGAGTATATTACACCAAATCACGAGCTTCTCGAAACGTTCATTGCGTGTTCATCTGGGGGTGTGGTGACCAAAACTACCAGTCGGGTTCAGAGTAAGTGCAATAGTAAGCAGGAATGTCAGACTTGCATACAATAGCATTGACGGTGTGCGTAACACATGTAAGGCTGCAGCGTAGTTCATGCATGGAAGCTAATCCACGATCTGCGCAGTCTTCAGGGCTGCACTACAATTAATCATGAGTGCCTCTACTTCGATAGTCAACGACGTGACCTGACGCATATCTGGATACGCAGGTGTTCAGGGTTCAGTTACGAATAATCATACCAAAATCCTTTCGACCTGACTCTCCTCTCCCTGCTTGGTTCGAATGCTGGATGCGTAGGTATCGGAGAGATTCTTACCTGATCTCAAAGATTGTCAGAGTATGCAAGGCATACCTTGTCGTTGCGCACTCTTTTGAAGCACACCACCCTGCTTCACGACTTCTGATAGGCTAAACTCGCTGTATAGCTGCGGATTCGGTTCGCCTTCCCATACCGAGACCTTCGCAACCACTCCTTCTCAGCTTATGTGCTGACGACCTGATGCCTAATGTTGATCAGACGAGGGAGCAACTGGTACGAGCAGGCACTGACTTGTACGGACTAAGTGGCCTATCATACCAAAAAGGGAGCCGCTAATCTAGAATTCCCAGGAAGATCCTTTCTTATCAGTCTTAATGCTCGCCTTACACCTTTGTATGCTCACTATTGCACCTCTTAGCCTGACCTTGGAAGTGTGCTTGAAATATCTGACATGCTTCACCGTTGGCGTTTTTGCTATGGTTATGTCTGACGTTTCAACTCATGGAGAGGCTTACAACCTCAAACCTGACCATAGCTTTGCTTGCGCGTCGTGTCACAGATTTCCAACTCAATCACAACATTATCCATTACTGCGTAACATTTCTTATTGTATGCAATTATATCATAATCGCGCAAGTCCTGAACCGAGCGCACACAATGCCTATCAATGCTCAACCAACTCGAGGGCCAAAACTAAGACATTCCTGCGACGCCTGCAACATCGCCAAAGTTAAGTGCAGTAAAGCCCGCCCCGCGTGTGTCCGCTGTCATTCGCATCAATTGAAATGTATCTATGGGGTGTCTATGCGGTCTGGCAAACATCCAGCAAGTCGAAACAAAGTACCAAAGCATCTACCAGTATCGCAGCGGTCGAGAATTACATCGCATCAAGGGGCAGTCTTTGAAGGTTCGGCTATTTCAATATTGGCGGAGAAAAGCGTCTTTTTCGAGCACACAGCGCCGTCACTGGTCGAACCCATCCCCTTGCATGATAACAGGCCAAATATCCTTCAAGACTTTAACGGCTTGTATAATCTCGAGAGCTTGATGAGTGTCGATGGCCAATCTCACCAGAGCTACTCTGAATCCTATGGTGGAGATATGTTCGGAGGAGATCAGTCTCATCCATTCTGGAGCAATACTCAGAGCATACCGCAAAATGTATTCTCCACCGAACAACCACCACCGATACCTCTTGTTACCCCAATAACTCCTGAAGCACCATCAGCAATCCTTTCAAGAACCGTGCAACCACAGTCCAAAGCCACCCCTCTCTCGTCCTGCTTTTGCAACCAGAAGATATTGCAACAGCTTTTCGAACTCTCTAGAGGATTCAGCGTATCGTTCTCTTTTGATGTTACTCTAAATCAAAACAAGGAGGTCATCACTCTGTGCCAAAACATCCTCAATGACCACACCTGTTCCCAACATGACGCGCCTTATGTCCTGGCCTTTGCCGCCCTCATCGCCAGAATCATTAGCGTCTACGAATCCATCTATCCCAAACACCACCAAAGCGCACCTTCTTCAGAATCGTCAATGCGTTCAAGAAGCAATACCTGGAGCGGCGACGATGGCGCTTCCATTTTTGCCCCGGAAATGGACGATAGTGAGAGCTTGTGCAGCTCTGCCAACCTGAGTAATTTTAAAACCCACTGGAGCACGCCATACCCCTTCACCATCTCGCTGCCCAGCATGGAAACGGGGAGGATAGCTACAAAACCTCTTCACTTGACGCTGGACGCACATAGACTGGGTCATGAGGACGAGGAAAGTCTGAAGATGAACATTCTCAAGATTGAGCTTTCCAAAGTCGGCGATCTAGTAAAAGCCTTTGGGCAGAGATATGCTGGCAACAGTTCAAAAACGCAATATGAGGCCAAGGTTAACGAGGATATGGTATCTTTTTTGCAGAAGAGGCTGCGGGATAGTCTGGATATGCTGAGCGGCCAAGAAAGGTAGAGGTAAGACATGCAGCTCGAGGAGCTCGACCAAATTCATTTTATCGCGAAGAGTATTTTTCCGACAAACCGGACCACAGCCTTTATCTTTTGTGTCTATAGTTTCCGTTACGATCGCATGAATAAAGAAGATCTTAGAGAGCATTATAGACATGTTGCAATCTTGCGACTATTACTCGCATCTTCGTATCTTGCATTCCGAGAGTCGTCGAGCGCAGACATGAGAAGTTTATTGTTAGATATACTAGACACCACAACGCGATTCAAGCTTATGAATCACTTCAACGCGAGTCAATATCTCATTTTCTTATACGCATGCCATTCCTGCGCCATTATCTTCCAGCAAATATTGATATATGAAACTGAAGACAGACAAACCTACTTGAGAAGCGATGCTTCGAGCACCTTATATAACAACGACAGTACTCAGTACAGCACTTCAATAAAATCCTCCTAAGCTCATCAAACGCCCTATTCTACCACATCACTTAGCATTGCAAGCTCATATCATAGCTTCAACTACTACAGAGCCCCTATCTAAACCAACCCAGTTCTGAGCTGCGAATCTCTGAAAATTCACAATAACCTTTGCTATTCCAAATCCTCCGAATGAAGAAAAACCCACTACTAACAGCTAGATGGGAACAAACAAAGAAACGCCCACCCTCCATCCTTTCTCCCTCTCCCTCTACGAAACTACCACCCAAAACGCCACCCGCCCTCTCCTAAAACCATCATCAAGCACATACGTAACCCCGAATCCCAAAGCCAACAGCCAACCCACCTCCTTTCATCAAGTCCCCCCACAACCCATCCCAGAAACTCAAAAACGATACTTCACGCCGCTATTCGTCCTTCCTGCCAGATATCAGCAACGTCTCAGGCCCTGAGGGTATTGACTGTGAGAGTGGGGGTAGATGTGGAAAGGCGAGTGAGTAGGGTGGACTTGAGGGGAGGAGTTTGGCGATGAGAGGGTGGGTCTGGTGCAGATGCGACATAACGCAGGGTGTGCTGTTTCTTGAATCGATGAGGCTTTGCAAGGACTGGGACAGAACGAGACAGAGCGAAGAATGGAACATTGATGAAAGATGTCACGAAGCACGATTACCTAAGCATTTTGATCAATGAGAAGATACATATCGTTGAGTCGGCATTTGCGCAAATCGACCGCTGTTCTAATCTATTTCGTTTCGCTCCAAGACATCCTCACCCGTCAAGTCCATCCAAACGCGCCCAACCCGGCCCTCGCAAGTCCATAAGAGACAGAATGAGAGGCGGAGAAGAGAGAAGAAATACAAAACCTACGTGTAAGCCCTCCCAACAAATCAACTTACCGCCCCCGCAATTTTCCCCTGCATAATACTACAACGATCCGCCGCCTCAATCTTCTCAACAACCAAGCTCTCCTCTCCGCCCATTAACCGATTTCACCCAGCATCCGGTGATTCAGCAGCCACCTTGACTCTTTCGGATCATCATCTCGATACGCCGGCCTCGGGCTGTCAGACGAGTTACAGACGCTGTCCGTAGTCCAGATCATGTGTGTCTTGGCGCCCTGCCGAGAGGAGTGGGCACGGCATTGTAGACGTTGAGGGTATCGAGGGAATGGGGCAGGAGCCATTCCGGGAGGGGCTGTTTGCCTTGGCCGAAGAGACCGATGGTGTCGAAGAAGGCGTACAGGCTTGGCGCGAGCTTCTTCAAAGTGATGGGGAAAGGGGTTCGGAAAAGATCAGGCGAGGCTTTCTTTGCCTTGCTGGGTGAGTTGCTGCGCCGCGTCGTATGTGCAAACTGTTGAAGCAGCGATAGGTGTAAGTGTGTAGATTCTATAGAAGGGTTCACCTACGGGAGGTCTTGGGGGCGCAACTTAACGGTGCACATTACGGGTAGCGTCACTTTCGCTAAAGGCGGGATCTACCTCCATTTAGGTGTAGTTTGCTAACAAATACATGTAGATTCCCCACCATATATAACATTTTATTCTATTACGAATGCCGATTCAATAAGCCTCTTTTGTTGAGACTCCCTTTCATTCAATGTTGCTGCCGTCACCAAATTAGGCTTAGACCTCTTCCTCACTGGCTTCGAAGCCACTACCTTCAACGTAGGACCACGGGGGCGACGTCTAGGCTGGAACTCCTGCTCCCATACAGTTGTTTCCTTCACTGCACGGCCAGATTTAGTTGTTCTAGTCATCACAGGTGGGGCGGAAGAGGGTGAAGGTTCGTTGAAAGTTGTAGTAGTAGTAGTAGTAGTAGTCGATGTGAGATTTTTACCACCTTTCGGTCTACCCCGAAGCTTGAACGTCATAATGACGAAGGGTGAGGGGGGGGTCCGATGGCAGTGAGGCTGTAGCCTCACTGTCCTCAGCCTCACTGTTCTCCTTTTGTCTATCCCTTTGCTTAGCAGCCTCACTGTCCTTCTTTTGTTTATCTCTTTGCTTAGCATTTCGTTGCTTAGCATCTCGCTCAGCTGCTTTCGCTGCAGTCAAAGCTCGAGCATTGACTCTATCATGTTTCTTCTTTTGACGAAGCTCAGCTCAAACTTCTTTCTTGATAGAAGGTGATTTTGAAAGCGTCACAGAAAGTCTCTGACTCATCTTCTGCAGCTTCTCGTGTGTGACAGTCACGTTGACATGAAAGATAGACAGCTGATTGACTAGAAGATCGATCTGCTGACGTGATAGCTTCTGATGCAGCTTCTGCAAACTGGCTGCTGCATGAAGAAATCTATTCTTATCAACATCGTGATATTTCATTGAATTTGTGTCATTCGAATTGATGAAGTCATTGTAGTATCTAGTCTGTCAGTTGCTCAATGCTATAGAAGATTCGTTCAGTCATCAGCGAGAATGAAAAAGCGATATTGATATCGAAAACTCTTGTATGCAAGCGCGTAGAAGGTAATGCGTGCAGAGAAGTTCATATTTAATGTAAATATCACAGTCACATGAATCTTCAGTGATTGACTGAGTAGCAAGATTCTTGACTGCTATTCATTCAGAATTGATCTTTTCTAGAGCTCAGATAGTCACATGATTCACAAGCAATTGAAATGATAGATAGATAAAGCGTAGATTATTTAGAAAGAAGATTGACGAAGCTCGAAAGTCATACTGAATGAGCGATGTGATAAAGAGTTTATGATGAGAAATTTACATGTATTTGTTAGCAAGCTACATCTAAATGAAGATAGATTTCGCCTTTAGCGAAAGTGATGCTACTCGCAATGTGCGCTGAATACTTGCGTTCTCAAGATCTTTCGATTCATCTAGCACTCGACTAAATCTAGCAGTCGAACAGCTCTATAGAGCTGAAAATTCACATTTCATTTTTATTGCTTCAACGATTCGTTTTAGATGAACTACGTAGCTAATAGAATCTCTTTGAGACTCTTCTGATATGCATGTCTCGTTCTGATTGATCAGTTGTAGATATCACGTTATTTCTTTGCTTCTGCTTCTGCTTCTGCTTCAGCTGTCTGACTTCTAGCTTAACTATCAGCTGCTTCTGCTTCTGCTTCTGCTTCTGCTTCAGCTGTCTGATTCGTAGCTTAACTATCAGCTGCTTCTTCTTCTTTTGTCTAAAGCTTGATGTCATTGATATCGAAGTGAAGAGCTTGAGATCTAGACGTAGTAAATCATTGATCTTTCTATTTCACATCTTTGTCTGTTGAGCTGAGATTACGACAGCTCGTTTTCGAGTAGAAGAAGATTTTGAAGTAAAGAGTTCAGAATCTAGACGTAGTACGATAGTAAAGAATTAATCTTCTTTTGTCATATCTTTGTAGTTGCTTCACACGAGAAGATCAGTCTCAAGTCTGAAGACGTAGAATTCAGTCACATATAGCTTCTTCTTTTTCAAGACTAAGTCTTTGAAATTGCTGATTGCGTGCAGCAGCAGTCTTTCGATCATTGATTCGATCTCAAAGAGTACTAGTTGATATTTCATATTGACGAGCGATTTTTGCTTGGAAAGAATTTTCGTTGACTGCTGAAGTCTCGTTTCAACGAGCGTGAGCAAGCGTTATGCGCTCTTTCTTGTTGAAAACGAAGTACGTATGCACATACGTATATCTCGACGATTAGTTATTTTCGCTTCGATCGAAGCGACTTAACGCTAGAAATATTTATTCATTCTTTCACTTCTTTCTTCATCTGTATGCTCTATCATATGCTCTATCTACTAGATAGTCAATATATCTACATGCACATATTCGCTCTGACTCTCATATATCAATATTTCTGTGAAAGTTCTATATCTTCAGAAGATATGAAGAATATAGAGAGAGTGAGAGAGAATAACTGTCATCGTTTTGCTGATATGTTGAAGAATTACACGTTGACAGCAATAAAATATGAAATGTGAATTTTCAGCTTTATAGAGCTGTTTGACTGCTAGGTTTAGTCGAGTGCTAGATGAATTCTTCTATGAGATGATGCTTTAAAGTATTGAAAATGATCATTGTACAGTCTTAAGAATCAACGTAGCTGATTACATAAGCACTTATATCTATCATATATTTCAATATATATCTTATAATCATTCTATTCGCTCTATATCACTATGTCAGCTCAAAAACGCGATCGTGAGATCAGTTCAGTCACTCGAGCAGCTATTGCATACGCTCGATATCAGAATCGATCATCTTTACGCGTCATACAGACTTGCATCAAAGTTTCTTTGACATCAATATCAAATATAAGCAATCATGCTTACAAACAGACTAAAACTCATGAAACGAAGTCTTTTTGTGAAAAAAACGTTGCTTCTGAATTTCATTCTGAAAAATCTTCATTGTTATGTCAGAAGCAAATTGATATAATGATCAAATTAATCACATCTAGCTATGAATGATAACGCAGATCATGAATCATGATTGCACGTGAATGTGAAGTATTAGTCTCACGATCTACAATAGAGAGAGTCTTCAAGAAAGCTGAATACGAACGTTATTCATCTCATCAAAAGTCTTATCTTATCATGATCATGAAAACGAAGCGTTTAAACTGATGTAGAAATAAAGAGTTTTGAAATGTAATATCAAGACAAAGATGAGATAGAGTCATTTATACAAATGAAACTTCTGTCAAATTGAAAGAATTGCAAAGTCTTATACATGTCACACGAACGAAAGAAGAAAAGTGAAAGTCAGATTGCTGTGAAAAGATCTTTTTCAAATATACAATGTTCATGTTTTGAGATTCTATAGCTCTGAATTGAAAGAATTCTTGTTACATTTATCAGCTTGAGAATAAAAAGAATCGCGAAGTCTCTATCTCAGCTCTTGCTGTCGAGAATCTACTACGACGCTCTATAGAACAGACAGCTCATGCAGAGAAGAAGACGAATTGTTTGCAACAAGATCTGAAGACTTTCTTGTTCAGATTCTCGCTCTGCTGTCGTTTTAAAAGTGTTAGAAATCAGCATAGAGTGAGTCATATGAATGTAATGTAACGAGTATATAAATGCTAAGAAAGAAAAGTATCTAGAAGAAAAGAATCGACTATCTATATGACTCAGAAGAACATAAGCTAACTTTGAATAAAGTTGACTTTGAAACAACTTGATAGTCTAGTGACAAGCGATCAACGATAGTCAGAAACATAGTCATCAACATAGTCATCAACATGTTATGAGCATATCAAGACTGATTAGAACTAGTCAATGATCTAGTCGAGATCTGATCTAGATCTGACTCAGATTTGACTCAGATATGACTCAACACTCTTTTTCTTTCTCAACATCTTGTTCATCTACATCATCTTCTTTTCATGTTACAAACACATTTCTTTCGAATCTAGCGCAGTCTCTGAACATTACATAAATAGAAGCTCTTGTATCAATCTTCTTCTGTATTCTTAATATTCAGTTATAGCTATTTTTAAAGATCAAGCACTATCAATTCTGATCTTCATTGATTGTATCATCTAGACACAATTTTGACATTATATTAAGAATTCGTTAATCACATGATACTGATCTCATTACTCATTCAACATACTCATCTAGACAGAATGAGTCTAAAGAAATTCATTTATCTGATGATCAACAACAATCAAAAGACAGAACAACACTAGAGAGTTGAATAAAATCAACAATGAGACTGTTTGAATTGCTAAACTACTTATTACTCATTAAGTATGCAAAGTTCACTCGATTACAAGAATCATGATAAAGAATCTTCGTGAATTGCTCAAGAATCAAATTGATCAATAGATTCAACGATAAAGAATCTTCGTTGTTTGCTAGAGAATCAATCAAATCACTCAATAAACAAATCTCATCTTCTTTGTTGAAGATTGAATCTCATCTCATACGTCTTTCTTCTTCAATCATCGAGCATCGTCATTCGTTTAATCTTCTTTCAAACAAATCTCATCATGTCTAGTCATTCATCTATTGAAGAGCATTCTGAGAGATTTCAAACTCGTTTCTCTCAAATCTCTGATGCTGATTCATTGAAATCACGAATGAAATCATTAAGTGCTGCATCATTCATTCATGAAGATTGTTATGAGTCTGCATAAAGCGAATCATATGAGTGTATTCTAACTAGAAGTTCAAAGCTGAAGAAGAAAGAAGATGCAAGACGTCGTGAGTTTTACTCACGAAGATACGCTAGATCGCTAGCGTGTCAACATCAGCTTTATACTAGTCTATGATAGTCTGACATGATCTATGTTAGACTAATTCGAAGTGCATGATCGCAACACAAATCTTTGCAGAGTCTCATTGTCTTGACGTTTCTGAAAGATAGTCAAATTCAGTTATCTACTTTATATGTGACGTCTCGTCTATGTTTATTGATCTGAACTTCAATGATCAGCTTCATCTTTTTCAATTGTTGATAATTGAAGCTCAGTAGCTCTTTCATTTGAATGACAATATCATCTGCTTTTCTAGCTTCAAGTCGTTCACAAGTTGTTTTATAGTCAGTTGTATCTGAGTTGAAATTTATTCAAGAGTGAAATTCTTTATTGAAGTAGAAGAAGATCATTGAAGTGATCGAGAAAATATTGAAATTGTTGCTAAATTTCATCATAGATATTCATTTGACTCAGTCGTTCTGCATGTAATTGCAGTAGATTCTAAGTTTGCATTCGACGTTCTGATTGACTCATTTTGATTGATCGTCGATCTCAGAATGATAGAATGTGAATAAACTAGCTGTGATTCTCAGTCGCTTGCAAAGACTTTTTCACATAGTCAATATGAATTGAGAGTCTCTGTTCAAAACAATAGAACTGAGTAGATCATGCAGTCAATAGACGTTTCATAGCATGATTCAAATCGTTTCTTCGACTGAGATGTCATCGTCTTCTCAATGACAGAGAACATAGTGATGTTCTTTGATGAGATGACATATGATTATGCAAATGACGTTATAGTCTTCTGACAGAGATAGTTCAGTGATGAAGTTCATAGCTATATCTTTTCAGCGTTTCTGTGAAATCGAAAGAGAATGATGAAGTTCATTGATGCTATTTCTAGAAACTTTGCTTCGCTGACAAGCATGACAGTTTCGAATGTATCATCAAATAGTAGCTCGATGATCTGATCAATAGTAGAAACGCTGAACTAGATCGATGATTCGTTTATTGTCGAGATGAGAGATTGAAGATTGATCATGCACTTCTTGTAGTAATTTCGTGTGCATGTTTTCAGAGACTCACAGTAGATTTTTTCTAAATAGAACGTCGTCAATGATTTCGCAGTTCTTCAGTTTAGTGATATGAAATTTGAGTTTGTTCTCGTTCATAGCTTGTTTATATTCACTGCAGAGCTCATCTGTTTGATTGATCATATATACTCATTGATAGAGATTTGCTTTTGATTCAACAGATAGAACATCAACTCTATCGAGAATCAGAATAGTCTGAAAACGATCTTCAAGACGCTGAGCTGATTCAGAGACGTTCGCTAGAGACATTCTGATTAAAGCATTGACTTTAGTGTTTATTTTGCCTGATCTAAAGATGATCTGAAAGTTGAACTTCGATAGAATGTTCAGATAGTTGACTTGTCATCGACTCAACTGTTTGTTTTTCATGAAGATCTTCAAAGTCTGATGATTGATGTGTAACGATTGTTTCTTTAACAACACAAGATATATACAGAGATCAAACAGTAATCACTATTACTAGACTTGAGATCTGAAGATAGCTGAGACAATAATATGTATTGACTACTTACATGAGTTGAGCACGAAGCTTCTATCTAAGAAAACGTTCATCGTTATATAGACATAGAAGATTCGTGCAATCGTCTGAGTCGTTGAGTGATTTCGTCGACTCAGATCCTGAATCATGAGAATTACTTCATGATCTCAATGATTTCATATAACGAATCATTAGCACGTGATCATGATCTCTACTAGCTCAGAATCTATCATGCTGCGAACTACGCTCTATTCTGTCGTAGTTTCTATTTCAACCCGAATCGTGTTCTAACACTAAATTTTCTTCAAGGTTTCTGTTCTCAGAAATCATCGTTTCTATGTATTTGAATCAAGTATTCAAATTGTCGAGTTCTGTCGCAAAGCGTCGTCGTCTTTCGAAGAAACTTCGTTCTAACGACAGTTCAGTTATGCGTTCATGCAATCACTGTTTCAATCGTTTCGTGAAGTGTCGTGTTGATACTGACTTCGATCGTTGTGTCGAGTGTGTGCGTCTAGATCGCAAATGCGATCTGATCGTCTCAGAGACGAAATGAGAGCGAGTTCGCAAGAAACGAACTCGTCTTCGTGCTGAGCTGAGTGAGACTCTGACTAAAGCAGCTCATCTGCAGAAGCAACAAGAATTAATTGAGTCTCACTGAAAGAATATGATGCAACGAGAGTTCAAAGATATTGAAGAACTCGAGAAGAACGAACGTTGTCAAACGACTGAGTCGTCTATCAACGATCTTCTTCTTAACGTCGATTTCGAACAGCTCAAAATCTCTTCTGATTTCGACTGATTGTCGAGTTTCTTTGCTGAAATTGTCGAAGAAGCTTCTGACAATTCTTGAGATTTTTCTCTGATTCTCAAGTGTTCTCGATATGATCGTAATCTTTTCACTTGATCAATCAATGAGACTGATCTATGATGTTCTGTTGATTTAGTATGTCTTTTACTTCGTATTCAGCATTCTGACTCTCTGAATCAATTTCTGAAGATTCTGTTTGAATTGATGTATTCGAATCTGCAGACTTCAAAAGACAGATATGAAATATCGAATGTATTCTCATAGATGCTGACAGATTCAATTTGTAATTAATCGATCTTCTGATCTCTAGAATTTTATAAGATTCTAGCTTTGTGTGATTCAGTTTGTTACTTGATCTTTTCGTTTTGATGTTTCGTCTTAGAAGATATACTTTGTCTTTCTCTTTAAGAGTAAATTCTCTATCTCTTTTTCTATTGACATACAGAGTCATGCGCTTGCTGAGAAACTGTATGTTCTTCTGTAATTCTTTTTGCAGCAGCTGCAATTGTTCTATCTGTAGCGTAGCTTTCTGAGCTAATTGTACAAATTCACGCGATTCTTTAAGAATTTCTGACTCGAACTCGTAGTTCGCAAAGAATGATGACATGCTGATTACTTCTGTTGTTGCGCTATTGAAAGTCAACTGTGCTACTGACAGTAGCTGTACTCAATTGTTCTGTCTATAGTTAATATAGCATCTGAGATATTGTTTCAGTGTCTGATTCATTCTTTTCGTTTGTTCATCTGTTTGCGAATGATAAGCTGTTGACAGCTTATGATGAATTTCTAACTGATTCACCAAGAATTTTCAGAATTTCGATGTGAAGAGCTTGTCTCTATCCGAAATTATCTCGTCTGATAGTTCATGATTTGCTACAATCGTTTTTAGAAACGTGTAAGTCAAATCTTCTGCGAATGTCGCTTTCTTGTATGGCAAGAAGTATTCGTACTTGATTAATCTGTCTGTTATAATCAAGATAGAGTCGTATGTTGTTTCGATGACTCTTTTCTTTGATTTAGATAGCTTGACTATAAAGTTCAAAGCTATGCTTTTTCATGCACGATCTGATGTGCTGAGACTTTTCAAAAGTTCATAGAGTTTATGTCGATTGTGTTTTGTACGAACATACACATCGCACTTTCTGATAATATCTTCTATCTGTTTTCTCATTTTTGAGAAATAGTAGATTCTAGATATTCTCTCAATGATTTTATTCGAACCTTGATGTTCGTGTATCATTGACTTGTGATGATCATCTATTATCTCTTGTCTGCATCTTGCTGAAACATAGATCAGATTCTGAAATGTTAGTATTTCATTGATAATCTCAAAGTTCGCGTTGTTCTCGATATTTTTTATGATATCTTGCGCGACTGAGTTCTTCGCTAGCTCTAGCTTTACTCGTTTCTCAAGATCTCTGTTGTTGATTCGTAAGATGACTGCGTTTTGTTTATTGTAGACAATCGAATCGTCTGAATTCTCTTGCAAGATAGTCTGATTTACCTGTGATTTATCTGTCATATGATCTGCTCTTCTGCTCAAGACGTCGATCTTTGAGTTTTCAGATTTCTTCCGATATTGAATTTGAAAGTTGTACGATGACAACTTCTTCGATCATCTAACCTGTCTTCGATTTAGAACTTTCGTGATCGTGAAGTATAGCAGATTCTTATGATCTGTATATACTTGAACCTGATGTCTGAGTTCTTCTAGATACACTCTTCATTGTTTGAATGAGTCGACAATAGCTAGCAGTTCTTTGTCGTGTATCTCATAGTTCAATTCAGCGTCTGTAAGCTTTCTACTGTGAAATGCAATGAAATGCAGACGTCTCTTATCGTCTGATTGACTGATACATGCTTCAATAGCTTCGTCTGACGCGTTCATCTCGAGCGTAATGAGTTTTTCTGATTCAAACATGATCAGTACTGACTGAGAGATGAACAATTTCTTCAGTCTTTTGAAAGCTTCTTCTGCTTTCTCAGTTCACACGAACGATATGTCTCTTCTGATAAGATTCGTAAGTGGCGAGACAATTCTGAAGTATCTCTCTATAAAGCGTCTATAGAAGTTTGCGAATTCTAAGAAGAATTGAACTTCGATCTTTGACTTCGACGTTGATCAAGTCGTAACAGCTTCTATCTTCTTTGAGTTCATTCTTAGACTCTGAGACGTGACTATGAATTTCAAAAACTGTACACTCTGTACATGAAATTCACTTTTTCCTGACTTAATGCGCAGATCGACTTTCTTCAAAGTCTGTAGAACTTTTTTAACATGTTGCACATGTTCTTTCTTCGTCTTTGAGTATACTAATATATCGTTCAGATATACTATGACGAAGTGATTCAGATAACGTCGTAATACGTTATTCACAAAGATCTGAAACGTGACTGAAGCATTGATTAAGTCGAAAGGCATGATCAAATACTCGTAATGTTCTAGTCGAGTGCGAAAGACTGTCTTTCACTCGTCTTCTTCTTTAATTCATATTCGATTGAATGCTTCGAGTATATCGAATTTCATAAATCACTGTGCACTCTGCAATCTATTCTGCAGTTCTGCTATGAGCAATAATGAATAGCTGTTTTTAATCGTGATGTTATTCAATGCTCTGTAGTCGACACATAGTCTTAGACTTTCATTCGATTTCGAAACAAACAGAATTGAATATTCTGCTGACGACTGTGATTCTCTAATGAATTCTTTTCGCATGTTCACTTTCAGATATTGTCGCAAAGCATTGAGCTTTTCTGTCGACAATGAATATATGAACTGTTTCGTGAGTTTCTTGTCGTCAACGAGCTTAATCTTGTGATTTCATGATTGATGTTTGAGTAGTGTCTTCTGATCACTTTCTTTCTCAAACAGAATCTTATATTTCTGATATTCTTTAGAAATAATAGCGATAGCGAGATTCTTCAAGTGATCGCTCTGAATCTCTCTGCTTCATAACATCTGTGCGTCGTTGATTTCTCTGAACTCTTCGCGCATTTCTTCGCTCGTCATGACGAATATCTTCACATCTTGTGATGACTTCAATATCGAGTGTAATCGCGTTGTTCTCGTACTTAGGAATGCGATTGTCTCGTTGATTCAATCGATCATTGAATTGATCGTACGAAGTCATGATATGCCTAGAACTATATCACTGTCTGACTGCTTCGTAACATCTAAACGTAACTTCTTTCAATGTCGTTCGAGTCTCAAGTGAATGAGTCGAGTCTCTTGATCTATTAGTTCGTTATTGTACTTCATGAATGTTTCATCGAAGTTTCGCAGATTGTAAGATTCTTTCCTTTTCTGCGTAGATATTTGCGCCTTTCTAGCAAATTTCGAGAATATGTAATTCCTCGTGCAGTCGCTGTCTATGAATAGTCGTGCTGCGTGATCATTGACTTTGACCCATACTCGTAACTGCGACGAGTCACTGATGAAGACAAATATGCTTTCGATTTTCGATCTTCGACTAGACTTCTTCGATGATCTGTTGATCGAAGAGTCTTCTAGTTTTTTGAACTAGAAGTTCTTTCTTTCAATACTTGTTCTATGTATTGAAATCGATTCGAATTGATCTTCTTAAGTGAATATTTCTTTGAATCACACAGGTCAAACCTCTCTCTGATGACTTTCGTCATCTGTCTAAGTTCTCTGAGTATGTGATCTTCATCGAAGAGTACATATTCTTCTTGCTTGATGAACTTGACTTCTGTGAATGACTTTTTCATGACTATGTCACGATATCGAATGTCTTTGCGCGATGCGATCGACTCATCTTGCATAGTGTCATAGATAGCTTGATGTATATCATTCTTGATCTGTTGCATTCGCTGTGAAAAATCTTTCTCTTTCTGCTTAAAGAGAGTGTACAATTCGTTGTACATGTCTATAAAGCTTGCTTGACTCGTAAGCTTTCTAAGATCTTTCTTTACTTCAAGATGATCTTCTTCTTGATCGAGAGTGTCTTCTGCTGCGATAGTGAATGCTCGTAGAATTTCGCTAAGTCGATTTTTCTCTTCGACTGCTTGACGAATGACTTCTTCGATGTCGATCGACCTATTCGAGTCATATGCTTCGCTGTCGAAAATCTCTGATTTCGCGATCATAGTGAACGAACTCTCGTCACTATCTTCATCGTGTGCTTCTGATTGACGATGAGTTGCTGCGTAGAAATGATTCTTTCGCGAGAGTTTCGAATATCATTCAGAACCTTTCTTATCGCTCAGATGAGTGCAACAGTTATTCTTGTAACATGCTGTTCATGACAATGCTTGATGCTTGTTTCCTTGATCTTCTTTCATTGCTGCGAAAGATCTGTCTTGCTTATCATAAGGCTTTGATTTATTCTTGTACTTATTCTGAGTACAGTTCTTGAAGTAATGACTCAGCTTTTTGCATGTGTAACATGCCTTGCTCTGTTGAGCTGTTTTATCACGAGCGTTCGTTGATATCTTTCGGGTTGCGTCTAACTTCATAGGTTGAGAATCATAGTATGACTGTCGTCGTTTCTTCTTGAACTTTCGGCTCAATACTACTGACATGGCTGATTCTTTACCTTTTTCCAGACGTCTCTCGTACTGCCTGTTATCAATGATCATCGCTCTGAATATCATCTTCTGCAAGTCGACGAGTCTATCGATTCTAGCGATTTCATTCTTGACTTCCTTTCGCAGTTCCTGATAGAACTGACTGGTGAGAGCTGCATCGTCCCATTTCGTATTCGTCGCAATGTGCTGAAAGCTGACCGAATAAGTCGCTGCGGAGGTTTTCTGCCGCAGATTGTACAGCTGACGTTCTGCTGTACGCTTCTTATCAATGTCTTCAAATACTCTTCTTAGACGTTTCTCAAACGCCTGAAGGTCACGGAATATCGTGTTGATTTCTTCTTCTCGTTCCTCGAACTCCTTTTGCAGGTAATCCGTTAGATAGTGATGAAATCATGTGAATGCATTATCTCTTAGATAGATGAATGCAAAGAGTACTTTGTTCTCGATGAACTTGAACTGAGATGAGTGTCGTTTGACGTATAGCTCTACCTGTACTAGATATGCTTCGAGTTTATCTCGTTCGTCGTGATACAAGTCTGATGTTGAGATCTTGATCTTATCTGCGCTGAAGATGCTTGCTTCTTGGCTGAGCGTGGCTCGTCCTGACTGGCTAGACATGACTGAAAGGAATGAATGTCTCTGATATCTTGTGAAAGAGTGATGCTCAAAGTGTAACGGTTGTTCCTTTAACAACACAAGGTATATACAGAGATCAAACAGTAATCACTATTACTAGACTTGAGGTCTGAAGATAGCTGAGACAATAATATGTATTGACTACTTACATGAGTTGAGCACGAAGCTCCTATCTAAGAAAACGTTCATCGTTATATAGACATAGGAGATTCGTGCGATCGCCTGGGTCGCTGAGTGACTCCGTCGACCCAGACCCTGGATCATGAGGGTCGCTTCATGATCTCAATGATCCCATATAACGGATCATTAGCACGTGATCATGATCTCTACTAGCTCAGAGTCTATCATGCTGCGAACTACGCCCTATCCTGTCGTAGTTTCTATCCCAACCCGAGCCGTGTCCTAACAATACGATGGTCATTTTCAATACTTTAAAGCATCATCTCGTAGAGATGAAGATTCAGCTAACTAAACAAACAGATATCTCTGACTAACTCGATTAGGATAGGCTCTGAGCATCACGTGCATCAACACTTTCTCTTGCGCAGATCTATTCTAGATCTCGCTGCCGCCAATTTTGATGCTATTCAGAAGCTTTCTTTGCCAGAAAGCTTTCTCTGCAACCAATGTAGCCGAAAAAACACTCCCTCTGACCAATTAATTCCCTCTGAAGCCATGTAACCTGCTATTTGCCATAGGTGTTGACGTTGACCGAAGCCATTCTAGCTTCTATTGAATGAATCTTCCCGATTCAGTCAATGTCTTTTGTTAAGAACTTTGTATTGACCGAAGCCATTCTAGCTTTTATCGACCGAAGTCATGTTGAAATACGAGGTCAAATGAAGCATTTTGATATGTAGGTTGTTGCTGTTAGAAGTCTATCATCTCCTCTTTTTCCAACAGATTGTTTCAAAGTGTGTTCACCTTTTGGTCGATTCGTCAACTAACATGATCTACAAGCTTGACAGATTGAACCGTTGCTCGTAATAGCAGCCTCAGTCCTTGTGCTGCTTGGTCATATCGTCGTTCAGGTCTATGGCATGATAGATTCCACCAATAATCATGTGCATTTGAGGGCTTCAAGTGATAGCACCATACCTTTCGTTGGCCATATCAGCTGAACAAAAGATAGCCTACTTCGCCGCCAATAGCGATGATATTGAACGCGGTCGCCAAAAGTGTTACCTGGTACTGGTACTTGAGGTTGATAGAGTACGCCTTCGAGAACATTCCCACGCCCACGATAATCGCCACTCTAGCCAGTGATCTCACGACTAACGTCACATCGTCGTCAAGCTCGGCCACATGTGCTCCCACGGGTTATGAACCATGCTGCCCCAATTGCGATGACAATGCCGTGGTAACAAATGTAAAGGGAATCCTAAGGCGAACAACCTTCGGGCAGGTTGTCCTTGTGTTGGCGATGGTCCGCCTCCATATAAGGCTTACTTCAATGATAGTCAAGGATATTCGACGCCCAGGCTCTGTTTCTCTGTTTGGCAACCTCCCAGACCTTGGGAGTTCTGACTCCTGGACTGCCAAATTTTTTCGACGAGGTTACGTGTACTTCCCCGAGTACGACGGCTTGCGCGACTTATAACCATGAGGCCAGAAGAGGTATTATCCCTGATGCGACCACAGCAGCAGAATTGATGGGACGGCAAGATCCTGGCTTAACTTGTATCGGGCAATGTCCTCAACCCAACCCCTGCAGGTCCAGCAGTTACGTGTAGCTGTGTTGCTTAGGCTTAGAAATATATGTCATTGCGAAATATTTGAAACGTGTTGGAAATAGGGGAGTTGGTAACCTCCGCCTCATAGGGCTGGTAGGGCTGGGGCCCGCTAGTAGAGTTTTCACCTTCTAGATAGCCTCCTAACAGCAACAACCAAAATACCAATATGCCCCATATGACCTCGTATTCCAACAAAACGGGCAAAGAAAGGACAGCGGCCTGGAGCAAGTTGTTCAATACTCGCCTAGCTGTCTGCTTCGCATCATGTAGCTCTTGCCCATGATCCGCCCTGTATATCTTGCAATGATACACTTGTCTCGGTTTCTACCCGTATTGACTTTGAAATCGTCTGTGGCCAGGTTTCTGCGGTCGCTCAGGTTGGGGAAAACACCTAAGATATTGTCAATTGCGAAGAGCCTTGCATGAGGTCGAGGGCAGGGCCGGGGGCCCAGCGGAGCATGACTTCATTCGGCTCAGGCGGCGATGTATTGCTGGCTTTGTGCTGTATCAGTATATTTATCTAGGGCATTTTTCCCGTGAGGGAGAGGAATAGGAAGGAGGGAGAGAGGGGGTTAGTTGGGTGGTTTGGTGGGTGGGAGGGACATGGCAGGAGGGAAATAGGAGGAGAAGGGATGTTATCGGCGCTGTTGAGGGTGTTGGAGGTGTTTTGAAGGAAGCCTTTGTTTGGCGCGATGCCGAGGGAGAGGAAGAAGTGTTTGGTTGCGGCAATCGTTGTTTGCCAATAGCTTGATGTTGATATTATTGTGGCAGCAGTGTGGAGGTGAAGGAGTTGGAAAGATTGGAGAAGTACGTAGTTCCTTCCCATGGACAATGCCGTGTAGAGTATTTACTTTACCCTGAAGAGTGGGTGTGGGGGCAAGATGCCTGCCGGTGGGACATGGCAAGCTCACTGACAACGAGAGTGCATAGTGAAAGCAAGCGGTTGTGAATCTTCGCGGTCCGTTGCCCAAATGGTGTTTGCTCGGATTCATCTTCTTTTCTCGGGCCTATCAAATCAAATCAAAACAATTATATACCGCAGGGCAGCAAAGTCCGTCTAGTCGCACCGACTAGATAGTTCGCTGCCTGCTGTTCACCTTGACTGTACTGCATTTGTTCATTGGAAAGTCGCTAGGAGGCTGATTCTTTGAAGGACAAAGAAAGAAGTCAAATCTGCAACTGCAGCATCATCATTGCCGTCCCACTTTGCGAATCTAAGAGTTCTTTCACCATACTGAATTGGTTCCTTTCTAGTCACTTAGTTGAATCATCGAACTTTCCTGCCAGTTTTTCTCTGATAAACCATCCATCTCCTCTAATGATGTTCTTACCACCATCTTCCCCCCATTCCTTCCTTTCGGAAATGCCGGCCTTGCAATCAGAGTGCTGGCAAGATACCTCGCCACATAGATCGCTAGCAATCAAGGATTAGCTTCCTGTGTATCACTATCGTTGCTACTCGCCCTCCCTCCGTCTACCACAACCAAAGAAAGTGGGGAATAGGGGTTTTAGGATGGAACAGCAGGTAAGGAGGATGATATACCGCAAAGATACCACTGGTAATTGGCTGCGTTCTGCATAGCAGCAGCTTGGTTCAAATCGCCCAATGAGTTGGCGTTCTGCGCGTTGTAAATCGCTACCGCGCTTGTCGGATAATTGCCGTTGTAGGTTGGGGTGCCTAGGACATTGACATCTTCCCAGGTAAGGTCGCCGATGTGGCGGCGGTTTCCTTGTCCGACTGTATATGTGAAAGGATCAGATGGTTAGCGACAACGAGTTTTTACATGGTTGAGGAAGATAGATGATGAATGATTGGGGGCCTTGTTTACAATTGTTATCTCGAAAATGAGTTATTTCATGCGCAATGAACATTCCGCGGTTAGTCGTTACCCTCAAAACATTGAAATCATTGTTGTCGCCCGGTAAGAAACTCCACGCTTCGAGGTCGGGGTGGCTTGGGACGAAAAACCCAGGGTAGATGGTCAGGGTACGCCCTGTGACCGAGGCCATGCTGTGGGGCCACCAGACTTATCAGCAGTGCCTATTGTCCTTTGGTGTAGTTGCTGTCGAGATCCCTTACGAATTTGGATGACCGTCTGGCATGACAGTCTGTGCAGGAATAATCCGTTGCGCAGTCTTGTATTTGATTGTCTCATTTACACAAGACTTACAGTATAGACGACAAAGCCAATTATGTGATTCGTTAAGATGTTGGCAACTCGGTCGACGGTAGCTAGCCCATGTCAGAATTTCGGAGCTCAATGGAAGAAAGCATGTTCGCCAACCTCGAATTGCAGCCATGTTGCCGTCCGTATAGTGGTTTCCGAAATAAGTGCGGAATTCAGGCGAGAGTTGATTTATAGAAGTCAAACCCTGAAGCTGCTGATAGCCCATCTGACCAAGCCATGCAGCGTCCTCGATCGCGCGTCGCACAATTGCAACCTGTGCGTTGGTGAAACCGATAAAGTGTATCGCCTGCGGGGGCTGGGTTGCGCGAGGTTCAAGCTTCGATATTCTCTCAGGAAGCTCAATGGCTTCGACTGATGCGTCAATGGAAGACGTTCGGGTGGGTACTGCAAAGACGGATATGATGCTGCCAGCGACAGAGACCCATTGAAGCAGGGCTTTGAGCAGCATATTTGCTTTCAATAGAATTGGGGTGGATAAAACGAAGATTTCGAAGCTGAAGAGTTAGCGATAATTATCAGATGCGGGCCTGAGATATATCAAGAAGTACGGTGGTCAGTGAACCATAGGTATGACGAACTTGTTTCCCTTGTTTGAAAAGGCAAAGCGCCGTGATGAACTTATATGCAAGATAAGATGGGGTGACCAGCTATAATGACTTTCCAAGGCCTAACGAAAGTCCCAATTGGCGAAGATGTTTTCCCGGACTGGGGGTCATCGTCGGGTAGTTTCGACCAAAAGTATAGCATACCTTTACAGCAGTCAGCTTAAATCATTGAAGTGGCGGACGTTGTGCATCCCTAGTGATTTTGTTCCGGTCAGCATGCCAATGATGATAATAGAGATTACTATCGTTTGATCATCTAGTATGATAACCAGAACGAGCGCGCGGCCGGTAAAGGATCAAAATTCGGTACATGTTGAGATGACTGAACTTGTGGCAAGTAGCGAACTAGGTACAACGTTGATCGTATTCAGTAATCAGAAATCTTTTAGAATACGTGAAGATCATGAGAAGAACTTTCTCACCCCGTGAGACGTCGGAACGAGGACAAAGTTATTAAAGCACCTCGGCTTGTTTACGAATCAGTCAACAAAAATCAATTACTTCAAGGTCGAGCGATGATTTTCTCGAACCGTGCGACGCGGAACGGTGACAGAGAGAAGCAAGCTTACCATGCAGCAAGTAAGACGACTCGTGCTCCAGTCAGACGGGTGTCGTCGCACTTGTCATTTACACTGTATACCTATCCTTGAGAAACAACTCGGTTGACATCATCATGAACCTCACTATTCTTGTGGACCGGTATATATTAAAAAGCTTTCTCGATTCTGTTGCCTTGGGTCTCATTATAAAGACAGGAAGAAATTTATCGCTATCTTCACGCTTTCTTTTCTCCGCATTCACTCCTTCATCAACTTTATCAGTCAACTCTTCATCGCCATGTATTGCAAAGCCGCTACATTTTTTGCCTTTGCGCTTGCTCGAAGCTGGATCCTTTCAGTCACGGCGCAAGCTGGGGGGTTTGGTACGCAGATACTGCACGAGGGTTCGGCGGGCAGTCCCAGCTAATGCTTTGCTGCAGGCTACAGCTGTGATATCGGCGCAACTGGAGGAGACAGCAATTGGGGAAGCGCAATGCATAGCGAGCTCCTGGACATATCCATCGAGGCGTACAGCATGATCAATGCAATGTGCAATTCAGGCTCAACATCGTCCAGTCAATTCTGGGACTGTACTAAAGCTCCTAATACTCTCTCGCATTGTAAATTCACTGTCAATACACTGTCGTACAACTTGACCTTCGAGATGTGAACGAATGAAGGAGAATTCCCTATGTGCAGCAATGTGACGGTATGTGAACACTTTTGCAGATGAAAGCTAGGAGATGCTCTTTGCAATTTTGACTGACAACAACGATACAAAGCAAATAATCGATGGTTTTTGCATATCGAGTCACTCACCTCACCAGGGTTCAGGCTTCTATCGCTCTCCATTGGACAACTACAACCTCGCGATCACTTTCAACGCTCCGTTCGTCACGTGCAATTCTGATAGTCTGCCATCTGGGAATCCGGCACCTTTGATGGAAAGCCTTGACCAAGCTTTATGTGACGCAGACGCCTGCAACTATGATGAGGATACGCCAGAGTGTGATCGACAGGCGCGCTCTTCTACGAAATACTATATAAAGTTGAAAGGTCAGAACACTGGCTCGGGTGGCAGACCTCGCTGTGAACCGATCGTGGTGTGTTGTCATTCACCTTGTCGCGACCCATTGGAAACGAAGCTGACTCAAGTTCCAGGGTGAACTTGTATCACGATGTGTTCAGAACCAGGGAAAAGCCGGTGGCTTGTGGGGATCCGGGGACTCTGTCGATCAGGAGTAATACGAAATGGACTGAGTCAATGACCATTTTCAAGATCCCGACTTTATCGACGACCCAGATTTGGCCCACAAGCCGATTCTAACAGATTTATAAGGATGCGCACCCAGCTACCGTCGCATAGTACGATACTGATTCTCTCATAAGGATCTAGTTGTGGTCAGTAGGACCATGTATTGTGTATAAATTCACCTGAGATATATTCCCAACTCTTTTTCTTCAACAAAACATAATCGGGAGTATTCGATGTTTGTTCAACGCACACGTATCATCCCTTCTAGAGTTTCACAACCAGCAGGTAAACTTTATCGAAAGTAAGGAAGGCAGAGACACGGCAGCACGACCAGATCAAAGATTACCATAAATACCTAGAATCTACTCACAAGCTCCCACCACCGTCCTCCGATTCCTCTCCCTCCGCCTATCCAAATCTCCTAAATTTGCTGTGGCCACGGATACCTCGCCTGCTCAGGAACACATGAAACAACGTTCACTTGAGTTGCGAGGGTCATTTGATGAAGCGCTTGGTCCAGAAGATACCTATTAATGCTCTATCAGCAATAAAAATCAGGTGTTGAAGATTTTCACAACATACCCAACCAGCTTCGAGACCCTTCATTAAGCAGCTTTCCAATTTGCCGGAGTGGGGCCGGGTACTGTCTTGGCAATTACCAGGTCCTCTATGCCTTCCGGTGATGATTCAACTGGATACATGTGGTCGACTCGAGAGTTCTCGGACTCGAGCCATTAGAGCCGTTCCGTATGGTATGTTTTTTGACAGTCATCGATAGCTGGCACAAACGTTTGTTCAAACAGAAGCCAGTATTAGAAAGTACGCATGGCTATATGACGAAGGTCGTCCTCCACGCCGTGATTCAGCTAGAGACCGAGTGCAAGACGGGAAGCTTTGGGAGAGGCTCCAACAAGCCCAAGCCCTCGAGTGATTAAGATTCCTCCGAGCCATATCTACACCATATCTACAATAAAGCTATATAAGGAGCACAAGAAACGCCCAACACAGCCGCACCGTCTTTGTACCGCCCATACACAACAAGATTGAACCGTTGACAGCGAGGAAGCATTTGGGATATCGAAGGTGAATATGTGGGTGGGAATAATGAGAGAAGCCGAGAAGGAGGGAGATTGGTAAAAGAGAAATATGGGGATAGGAAAGGCAAACCCGTCTCGCACCTACTTCCGCCCCGTAGCACTCTCCCACCGTGGCATCACCCCCATGGGAGAGGAAATTGGGGAACGTGAGAAAGCTGTGGGGAGAGTTGGGGGAGATGCCGGAAACGGATGGATTATGAAGGCCAATGTCCCCCCCTAAATATCGAACTTTCGCCATCATCCCGCATCACTGCAGTCGGGATGGTCGTGCGAGGTACGACGCATCCCTTGACCCACTTGACTTCCTCTCGCGTCCCTGTTGTCGGGAGCCGAGGACTCGATCACCATGCGTGGATAAATTGTTACACTCAAATTATTCGCCAATCTCTCTTCCATGCGACATCCTGTTCGCCAGCCACCCACTTCACCCTCTACTCCTCTGCCTCGTCCGACGCCCTCCCTTAGCTCTTTCTTTCCAGCCCGGCTCTCCGACCCAAAGCAACCAAGTCTGGGCAGCGACGTCTCACGAGATGCAGCTGCAATATTGTGCAGAAATAGAGCTTCTGAACATCGCGACCTGCGGAGAAGTTCTCTACCCTAAGGCAACGTACCATTGCAATACCTAACCTTAAGCTGAAGCAGGAGCTATGTAGTTGGTGAGCATTGAAAGGTGACACGAAATTGTAGTGTATAGAGTTCCCCGATAATAGTTGCTGACGGCTGCGGACTCGTCATAGGAATAGCCAGTAGATTTGACGATAACCAGGTCTCCTTTCTCCGGCATCTCAGTACCGTTGCCTTCAGAAACTCTCGACGTTGGACATGATCTTCTGCGCTGGGCCAACTGTAAGATGGTGACTGCCGTCTCCGCTTAGCAGGGACATAGTATCCTCTCTTTCTCGTCCCACTCGGCGTGAGTGTAACTAAGCCCGTCGCTGTATTTAACGCCATGGCTCCCCGTCTCTTCTTGACCTGACCCTAGAGATATGTCCCGGAATAGAAGCGGCCGCCTCTGTTGCTTGGCCGTTACTGGACAGATGCACCCTTTTAGCAGTCAGCACCCCTGCCATATTGTTTACTTCTCGCTGCACATCGTCGTCATTGTCCTCGACTATTAGTCCCTAGCATCCGTTGGTGCATCGGTGTTGTTGTATATATCGGCGCCAAGAACTCCCTCTATCTAAAGACTGAGCTAAGGGAGTGGGTGGATGGGCGGAAGTGTAGACCAAGCTAACTTACTTCTAAAGCTCATTCAGTGGATTTCCAGAAAGAACCCCACATTACTGGTATTACATCTGATGACTACTCATAGCTTGTTGGAGGTTTGGGGCCGTGGCAAAACTCAGATGATATAAGCGTGCCCCACAAGAATAAGACATCGTATCAAGGTGTGGAAACGCTTTTCAAGAGATGAAATGGTGATTTTAGTGAAATGCTCCAAGACACGTGAAGACCATACCCAGTGCGGGGCGTAAACAGCCTGAAGATTTTCTCATCAACGCAAACAAGAAACGAGTATTGAACAGAGCGAACGTTGAAATGCTCCGTACACAATGCAAGGTCCAAGACAACATGGGAAAACGCAGGCGTTACTTAGTACACTGGCAAAAGCTGGAAGGAAACCTTCAGTATCACCCTTCAATACACATGTTTTCGCCCTCAATCTCATCGGAGTTCGGGCGAAAAATTGGGTCGTCAAGCATGCCTATAAACTTTTCGGTAGATCCATCCATACATGGAAAGCAAAGTACCCCTTCGCATTCCTTGGTTGTGTCTCAATCCCTTAGACTGATATTTTGTATCCATCATAAACATGGCATATAGTAGAAGAAACACAATTGAAAGTATCCATGTCGAAGTACGCTGCGTCCTCCTAAATTTGCGATCCAGGCTTTCCCCGCTTTCCCTTCTATTGTTCCTCCCGCGCGATTGTTGAGACTTCAGGAGGTATTAAGACCCATTCCGTGTCCTCGCATGGCTTCCAAGTCGAAACTCCAAGCACCTTCGAAAGCGCTCCTATGAGTGAGTGGTATCCAAGTCGAAACTCTAAGCCCTTCGAATTTGATAACATGTTGCATCTATCAGAGAACAGCCGATTTGATCAAAATTACAGATATCGTCTTCGTGAATGCCGTACTTCGCAATTGTATCTCTTACGCGTTGAAACCACGCTCGAATAAGCTTCGGATCTTCGCATTTTGCTCATTGATAGTCGTATTTCTGATTATATTTCGAGTTAAGCGTATCGTGGCGGTCGATAAACTTTCGTACTCAGTTTTGACCAACTGGTGGTAGGGTGGTTGATTTAAAACGTTGCGCGACTAGAAGACGTGTCATTTCTCGTACGATCGCGATTCTAGGCGGCATACCGCGCCGATCCATCGATAATGTCCATTGTATAAGGCTTTCCTCTTCGGTAGGCGTAAGAAGGCGTTTCTTCGAGATAGGGCCTAGTTTTGATGGTATACTGGTTATACGCCGTTGTAGGGGTTTTCGAGGAACGTCGTACGCTTTTGCTGCGGCGGTAGGAGTTGAAAATTGGGTTTTTTGGGTAGGCTTGAAGGGCTAGTTCGAGTCTACCTTCTTTTTGTATCGCCGCTTGTCGTTGTGATGTTGCCATGGCGAGTACGGAATAGTATTGTAAGAACAACGCGATATTCTACGTCTTGATGAAGTGGTCACTATTCGTGCCTCCCACTTTCGCTCAGTTCTAAGCGAGGGGGTGCGAGTCACTACGAGGTGATGCTTTAAAGTATTGAAAATGGCCATCGTATCGCAATTGCACTATACACGAACATCAACAAAAGATGCAAATATTAACATATACGAGCAATAACGTCAAATATATATAGAGATGTTAGATGATTCGAATTATAATATATATCTATTCATGAAAGTTATTGCCGCCCTGTTTAACGATGACTTGAGCAACTCGATGCTTCTGATTCAATATAAAAGAATTAATATTCTTTTCTATATCGAGCTTGTCTCATTCATTCATTCAAGCATGTTCTAATTCAGCTCTATCTTTTATGAAAGATCTTCGATTAGCTACACGATTCTTGAGCAGATTTCAGACGTGTTCGATAGAATTCAGATCGAGACTGTTGTCTGATCAATTCAGAATCACGATGTTCTGCTTCGCAAATAGAGGTTTTTGTCATTGAGAGATATGACAGAAGACTTCATTCTGCATTAATAGAGTAATGCTTATAGAACAGTGAGTGATCTGAAATTGATGATAGGCAGGTAATAGTAAGAGTCGCAAGACGCATCTGTTGTATCTATATCAGTCAATCTCTTCTCTTTTGAAACGACAGCAGAGCGAGAATCTGAACGAGAAAGTCTTCAGGCCTTGTTGCAGACAATTCGCCTTCTTCTCTGCATGAGCTGCCTGTTCTATAGAGCGTCGTAGTAGATTCTCGACAGCAAGAGCTGAGATAGAGGCTTCGCGATCCTTTTTATTCTCGAGCTGATAGATGTAACAAGGGCTCTTTCAATTCAGAGCTATAGAATCTCAAAACATGAACGTTGTGTATTCGAAAAAGATCTTTTCACAGCAATCTGGCTTTCACTCTTCTTCTTTCGTTCGTGTGACGTGTATAAGACTTCGCAATTCTCCCAATTTGACAGAAGTTTCATTCGTATAAATGATTCTATCTCATCTCTGTCTCGATATTACATCTCAAAACTCTTTATTTCTACATCAGTCTAAACGCTTCGTTTTCATGATCACGATAAGATAAGACTTTTGAGAAGGCGAATAACGTTCGTATTCAGCTTCCTTGAAGACTCTCTCTATTGTAGATCGTGAGGCTAATACTTCACATTCACGTGCAATCGTGACTCATGATCTGCGTCGTCATTCATAGCTAGATGTGATTAATTTGATCATTATATCAATTTGCTTCTGACATAACAATGAAGGTCTTTCAGAACGAGATTCAGAAGCAACGTTTTTTCCACGAAAAGACTTCGTTTCATGAGTTTTAGCCTGTTTGTAAGCATGATTGCTTATATTTGATATTGATGTCAAAGAAACTTCGATGCGAGCCTGTATGACGCGTAAAGGTGATCGATCCTGATATCGAGCGTATGCAATAGCTGCTCGAGTGGCTGAACTGATCTCACGACCGCGTTTTTGAGCTGACATAGTAATATAGAGCGAATAGAATGATTATAAGATATATATTGAAATATATGATAGATATAAGTGCTTATGTAATCAGCTACGTTGACCCTTAAGGCTGTACGATGGTCATTTTCAATACTTTAAAGCATCACCTCATAGGGGGTACTCACGTACTGTAGAATACTGTAAATCACGTTAAGTGAGCAAAGTTGCAAGATACAATCATCTACCAATCGAAGCGAAGAACATGTCTTTCAAAATACTATCTGACTGTCATACTTCTACACAAGACCATCAGAGCATTCTGCACTGAATTCAGACCGTCACGCCAAGCTCGCCCTCGAATTGGCAGCATCCTCAAGCTGGGGCGAGGAACAATTCGAGAAAGCGCCCGCGCAACAAGGAGTCGCATGAGAAGCCGAGTGCTAACAAAGCATCGAAGCGTCGGAAAACACTTGCTGAATCTAGTGGTAATACCGTGGCACCCAATGTGGATGACCCGAAGGCAACCAGACGGTCAAGGAGACTAAAGAATGGCAGCGCGCCATTGTCCACCCCTCAGAAGCTCAAGCAGTCCACTGCTACAGGCTTCACCCACATCCAGAACGACGAAGATGACGGCGAGCCTCCCAAGGCCTCGTCACATACGTCGCTTCAATTGGACAACCAATCACTTCTACCTCGGCCCTCATCCTCCAACCCTGAATCACCCAATGCGCCTTCGATCCCTTCTCGAAGCCCATCAGCCTCTCGAAGCTCTGCCAGTGAGCAAAGCATTAGGTCCAGAAGCCCGGTCAAAACAATGATGAACCTTCGGTTCTCGCAGAGACAAACTTTCTTTAAGAGCCTGAATGGGCAGAGCATGACAGAAACTGGCAAAGGGATATCGGAGAAATATCCGGCGCTGGTAGAGGCTAGCCAAGGAGTCGGGGTTATATCCAGATTGCTTAAGGTATTCATTCCAGGAACGAGTGTCGTGATAGTACGTAACTGACGTGCTTTACCTTGCAGCCTTTCGTTCAAAAACATCTCCATCAAGCCGACTGGCCAGCAGACCATGTGTACTCTTTGTCGGTTCCTACCAATCCAGATACACAGGCAAGTGACATCAAACTCGGTGATCAAGCGCTGAACATATACGAGAACGCCGATACATGTGAGAAGAACGGCGCTTTGGAGTCAGAGTGGAATACGCGCGTACATTCAAAGCTTTTAGATCTGATCGTTAAACCATACAAAGGTACTGTGGGCAGTCTGAACATGTATGCCTTCAAACCTTCAAGCTTTTTCCAACTAACATGCTTTCAGAACGAGCGCCCAGATTTCACCAGTGTCCTTGTTGACCCCTCACACAACTGGCACCAAAGTGCAAGCCAAAATGGTCGATTTTTGCGTTTACCTTCAACCCAATACCCAGATGGAGACTCAAATTTACAGATGCCTCGCCAAGCTGCCTATGGAATGTCAAACTGTAAATCAAACAAACATTTCCCAGCTCTGCATATGTCCTATTGCCATTACTATCGAGACCAAAATTCCTTTCAGTGGCGAAGAAACAGCCGATGTGCAGTCGGCTGTGTGGACTGGAGCAGGTTTGATGAAGACTAGACAGTTGTTGACAGCCAACAATCGGGCCAAGACACAAATTCCGACTGTGCCGGTGGTACAAATGCATGGGCACGATGTGCATCTTCTGGTTTTTGAGGAACAGGAAGACAAGAATGTGAGTTGGCTTCTTCAATGTTTCTGCCTCTCCCTGTTCAGTGGATATCTTTCCAGTCTCAGTGGCCTTTACTTTACTCTTCAAATCTTCAACCAACGACATTCAAATGCCAACCTCCGCATTCCGCTTCTTCGTCACCGCTCTCGCCTCCTCCATCCTCACCAAGCACAATCTGAGAGGAGACGCTAACGGAATATCTGGATCATGTATGGAAGACTGAGACTGGGTGGAACGGATACGCTTCCAGGAATTTTCCAGGTCATCAAGGGCTTAAGCCTTCTGGTCGACTGGGCCGATACCGACTATCGTAGTTGGTACCAGAACAATGTCCTGACATGAGGGCTTTGATTACCCTGTCTAGATCGGCGAAAGTAGTACTCCGGCATAGAAGCCTTAGGCACCTGGAACCGTGTACGAAATAATCAATCAATCAATCAATCAATCAATCAATCTTCCCATCATTACTCGGCCGTTGGCACGATTCTCAGATTCACCTCCCCATCAGTGTGAGTACATCTTCGTATCATAACCCTCTTGTAATACAGTCAAAATTTCTACGCTTACCCACCCTCGAGGCGGTACAGCTATCACGATGGCACCAGCCTTATTGAAGGCCTCCTGGCCTTTCCCACTTCCTACTCTACCCTCGAATCCCCCCTTGAACCGTGTCCCTCCTCTCACTTCGCGTTCTCCCTCCTCATAACGATCTGTCCCTAGTAACGAGCTTCCTTGGTCGCAATGGGCGCTTTTACATTGCAGGACCCACATCATGAAAAGGCCGGTTTATCAGCTGTGGAAAGCGATGATGAAGTGGAGGACTTCGATATCGATTCGGACATCTCTGATGCAGATCTTCTAGAGCCGAAGCAAGAGCTGAACAAGCTGGGCCTAGAAAAGGCACAATGGGAGCTTGCAGATGTCACGATTGCTCTCTAAGAGACGAATCTACGACGATGGAAACGGTATGAGTTTCATGCTGTCCTAGCCGCACTTCATTATAAGAACAGCTGAACTATTCTTCCTCCCGTGATAGTTACTCAGAATCTGTACGCAAGTATCACTTGAAGCTGCTCAAGTCCTGTTCGATCATGTGGTTCAAGGGTTTCCTCATATGGTACCAGAAAACTCACCTCCGCGCCCGAAGATTGAACACTTTCGAAAGCGTATGGAAATGATTGCGTCAAGTATACTACGATACATGCCACAAAGTGGTTACCAAGGATGTTGGCGAAGAGATCAAAAATGTGTGTTATTTCCAGTGCATTCGAATAGACATGCTTGACCGATCATAAGTATTTACACGGGCAATTCTGCTATGAGCGTGGCCTAGTTAGGGGCATGAGACAGAAACCTGTCAATAGCCTCCATAGCGCCCTTTACTACCATTAGAGGTTTGATACGGAAATTTCCACTCCCGAGCTTGAGCGCCTACAGCTTGCCGCAGGGCTTCTACTTCTCACTGAAAAAGAGCCAGGCTTCAAAAGACTCGCAAAGTTTTGGTGATAAGCTTTGAATTGTCAAGAATATGTTCAGCTCTTTTGGAATTTCGTAAGGACCTAATCATCTTTCTGTGTCATTAGAAGAGCTGTCTGTGTAGCAAGATTCTTTTGCCATTTCCATTCTTTAAATTTGATTTTGTAGAGTTTTTGGCTTGGGAAGGTCAGTAAAAAACAGCCTATTAAGTGGACCAAGGGGATGAGAATTTTTACGAGGCTTTGAAGGAATGGAGGTTATCCATGACTTGCATGGTTTCAGACAAGGATTTGTTTTGGTCTATGTACAGGCTTCTGATCGCGTCTTTGTTGGCATTCCAGTCAAGGTTTTCACCTCTGACTCGGCGAAAGGTTCGAATTTTTGGTTGTGCTATGGCGACCGATGGAGCTGGTGGCTCCTCCGCTTCATAGCCTTCCATGGAGATATCGTTATTAGGCTGAAGGTCATTCACCATGCCAGCTTGGAAGCGGTTCTGGAATGGCGCTTCGAAGGTAGATGAGCTGGAGGCTAGTTGCGGGGTCCCCCAAGCAGACCATGGACTTGGTGATTGTAGGCAGGTCCGTGATTGCCCCAGTCAAAAGGGAATGACTGATGCGGATCCATGATTCCCTTAAATATTGACAGAGATAATGGGCAAGAGCTTGTGTCGTCCAGCCGTCCAGCTTGGAAGGATAGGTAGTTGCTATGATTCTGGCACTAATCACGTAAAGCGATAGCATTTAAGAAGAGTGATCTTTGGCCTGGGTGGTGGCTATAAATATTCCCGAGTGTCAACCGAGATACTGTAAGATCCCAAAAGTTCTAAAAAGTTCTAAGGCGAAGGATCCCAAAAGTTCCTGACCGAAGTCAGCCTTGACGCAACCAATTTAGACTTTCAGGCGCACAAATGTTAGCCCGCTAGATTTACTCATAGTTCCAGTGTACGGAGTACATGCATTGGTGTTGATGGATGCATTCCGAACGCTCAACCGAAAACTTACCTATGGGGCTGCCATTGCTTCGGCTATTCGTTCAGCCACTCCACCTTCTTCTTACAGACACATCCTTCTAGGTACCTTTACGAAACCCCAAGGAGCTCAGATAGTGCCCTGGCTACAACGTACAACGCAAGCCCCGGAGCAGCATGAAGATCACAAAATGTCCCCAAGGCGCCACAGCCATGCTTATCCATGGAAAATGATACGCTCACTTGGTTCACCGCTTCCCTTGTAGGCTGACCAGTGGACATGCAGCCTGACTCGACTTGCATGCTGGACGGTCGCTTTCTAGGCTGCAATATTGCTATGTCTGCCCCAGTGACCTCATGGGATACCCCGCGCCATCCCAATGCGCTGTTCACAATTGACGTTGGGTCAAATACCTTGTACCAACTTTTATTCCGTGTTCTGCGTGTATTTCACTATTAGATAGGTCACTGTCCTTGATGATTTAGAGACCTATTTTTGTCATATTAGCTTTGGCTTAAACTCATCTACGTACCGTACAGTGACTCTTCCGCGTTAAATATGAAATCGCAAAGGTTCGGTTTATCTAGACTCCCATTTAGGAAATTCAAGGAAACAGCACAACACCCTGTTGATGAGAGCAATCTTGTTAGTAAGGAAGAATCTGTTGACGGGGAAGAATCTGTGGACGAGGAAGGATCTATTGATGTGAAGGATCTGGTTAATAAGGAAGAATTTCAGCAAACCAGGGAAGAGCAACTTGCTTCTGTTATCCAGGAGGAGGAAGTCCACAGCGATGGAGAGGACTGTGAGTTGCACGTCTACGAGAGGCGATTCGACACTCGTGGGGAAAAGATTTTTCTCAGAGCCGGTACCAAATTGAGCTTTATGCCCCCCAAGCGGAAGAGTCACAGAGCTTGTCTTGTATTGAATCGTCATTTCGATCGCTGGGGAGATTTTCCTACACAGAACTAGAGATTCAATCGCGGCACATCGTAAAGGCTCTGCGAAAAGTCATCGGCACTTACCCTGGTGTTGATTTTGCTGCGAAGTTCGTAACCATTCAGGAGCCCCCACGTTGTATTTTCCACTATCAAGATGAACTTCAGCAGCATGCCGAAGCTTCAGAAAACGATCAGCTAAAGTCTCACATACAACTATGTCTCGAATATATGAAAAAGATTTTGCATCAGGAAATCAAGTTGATCAAGGCGTCTATGTCCAACGTATCCGTGTCTTCTGAACTGGAGCATCGTCACTTGTGGATGGTCTTCAAGCCAGGCTGTTTAGTGTACGAGAAGCATTTGGGCTCTGAGAGACTGTCACGGCTTCGAAGCATCTGGGATATTGAGGAGGAAGATTCCGAGCAGATAATGTCATGGAGCCTCTCTACTGAATTCATCAATCACGGCGGGAGTGATATTGGTTTGACCCACCACAGTATTGAAATCGAGCGATATGACGGGTGCAAGCCGCTTTGCGAGCTGGCGGCTGTTCCTCTCCACTTCCATCCTGAAAAGGAGAGAATACAACATGATCTTGTAGAGCGAGGCAGGAAATTCCTATCACATTGTGGCATTCATCATCGCTTCTATGATGGTGCCGCATATGTATGCCACCCGACGTCGCCGACGGCCGGCGACTCTTCATACCTCAATGTATGTATTAGCGATTGGTATTCGGCCCAGATTTTCCTCAACTAATGTCTAATCGATACAGGTCAGGCACAGAATAATGCTTGATATTGAGCAATATAGCCGCAGTGTGGCGGATTCATCAAAGAGCTTTATTTTTGGGACGACAGTTTATCGTTCAGGCATGGAAGCCAGTTCGAAATTGTCAGATGAAGAGATTATGACATGTCATAATCACTTGCCAGGCTACTCGCTGGAATTGAAGATGTGGGGCCTATTCTCAGTCGTCGATATTACAGAAGTTGCCTACAATGATAAGGCATTCCAAAGCCTGGTCCTCCCAGAAAACCAAAAGAAGCTGATCTCTTCCCTTTTGGAGCGGCAAGACCACCAGCAGGATGATGGGTTCGACGATCTTATCCAAGGAAAAGGCAAAGGGCTCATCTTCTTGCTCCACGGACCTCCGGGAGTTGGCAAAACATACACCGCAGGTTCGTATTGCCCTTCACATATTGGAATATTGAAGGGCGCGACTAAGGTACTGAATGACTGCTAGAGAGCATAGCGGACCGTACGCGTCGACCTTTACTGAAAGTTAGTTCTGGCGAACTCGACGGACCAGGGTCTTGGGTAGAGAGGCGACTAGCCGACGTGTTTCTATTAGCGACCAGGTGGACCGGCATCACGTTATTGGATGAGGCTGATGTTTTCATGCAAGAACGAACGTTGCAAATTTGGAGAGAAACAAACTTGTCTCAAGTAAGTTTCAGTGAACTTCCTCCTCTGATGGTCTCGGACTAATAAATGACGAACTATAGTACTACTTCGTGTCCTAGAGTACTACGAGGGTATCCTCTTTCTTACAACAAATCGCGTCGAGACGATTGATCATGCCTTCAAGTCTCGCATCCATCTCTCCATTGCCTACCCTCCCTTATCGGCAGATGCTCGAGGCGAATTATGGACTAGCTCTATTCTGAGAGCTAACCGCGGCCAGACACCTGAGTGGCTAACGACAGTATTTCTGGATTACCTCACAGAGAAGAAAGTAAACGGTAGAGAGATTAGAAACATTGTTCGCGTGGGCCAGTCCCTTGCGCATAATGAACAACGCGATATGAAGGCCGCAGACCTCCTACAGGGACTGGACTCATTGGAGGAGTTTGAGACTGACTTCAGCAGGTTGTCAGAACAAAGGAGGAATAAAGATGTTAAGGCCCTTGAAGACGCAGGCCAGTGAGCACTACACTAACGACCCGGCTTTAGCGGTAGCCACCTCAGCCGTTGGCTACACGAATTTTTACCCTTTTTCTTTTATATTCAATCCTATCCTTAAATATAGTGGAATCTTATTGGGCTGTGAAGGTCCGAGCTCAGGAGACTTTAGAAGTCCTTCGTAAATTTCCCACGCTCTTGACTGCGTCTCGTCTATCGTGCTCTTGCGCTCAAAAATGGAACATAATCAATTGTCGAAATCAAGACCTAGCTGAGTAGAAAAGAACAGCAGAAGAATATTGGTTTCTAGTTTTTAGTTTTAAGCACAATACATACAGAGATAGATAAAAACCATTGTTTTGCATAAGCAATCGCTTGCAAAGCGTTGTTGAATTGTTCTCTTCTACCATATTGCTAGCAAATTTTTCTTCCAATCCTATTAGCTGACCAAACCTCCTCTAGCAAGTGTTGACCGCCATGATACCTCTCTGAAAGGAGCAACGTAACGTTGTATGACAAAAGTTCCCCAAAGTTCCCAAAGGTCCTAAGCCTGTGACAACCCGCCCTCACGATCCGATCCGAGGCTGCTGATGTCACTGCAAATATTCTCAAAAGTCCCCAAAGGTCCTAAGCCTGTGACAACCCGCCCTCACGATCCGATCCGAGGCTGCTGATGTCACTGCAAATGGTCTCAAAAAGTCCCCTATATTTCAAAAAACCGTACAGAGCCCATGCAGCCGGTAGATGTTGCCATAATGGGTGACATGGCTTATGCTTGGCTCTTGAAAAGCGAGGATGATAGGTCAGGACCTTTGTAGTCTGCATGCTCAAAAGTCCCATAGCATGAGCACCGAAAAAAAAGGTTTGCATCGGGTCTCCATGGGATGGGACGGTCAAGCGTCTTTGGAAGGGTATAAAGATAGCCTCCGAGCCAGGGAATTGATCCCTTCATCTTTTCATACCAAAACTTGAGCTTCCTTTGACGACTTGGAAATATTCAAAGTATACCGCAACCCGTCTCTTGTACTGAAAGATGCTAATTACGATCCTAGTTACGGATGACCGCCATTCAGCTCAAGATGGCCAACCCAAACAACGAAACTTCGGCAAAGGAAGGCTCTTTCAAGGAGCGCAAGCAGTATGATGTTCGTATTTTCCCACGCCATTTTCTTTTCCCTTATCATAAGCTTTTAACTCATGATCTTGTAGGCCCCAGACTTCCAGACTGCTTCCAAGAAGTCCTCTCAACAGTCTATTAGACAGCACGAAGAACTTGTGTATGGCGCACGAGAGTACGGCAGTGCCTCTAAAGGAGGGAAGGCTCAGAAGCCGAAAGAAATGCAGCCATTTGCGGGTAGCTCCCCGATGCTGGAACGCTGGCAAAGAGAGACGGCTAGGGACGGACCATTCAATAACATTGATGCCATAGTCGTGAAACGTCGTGATACGTCATCTACGGAACAAGTTAGACAGCGGAAAGGATAGAAAAGTCAAGGGCGAAGCTGAAACAGAGAACCTGACACATTGCTTGTGGCTTGGTGTGATTGTAAACGAGGAGACTTGGAGTCCTTAGTCAAGATGACTGGGAGTCTAAGGGAAAACCGCTTGATGATAATGTAGAAACAAGGCCTTCGATTTTAAACCCAATCAACGGTATCGAACTTTGATTTCAAGTCGTACCTCAAGCCATACATGTGCGAGGCGAAGCCTATAGGCGCGTTGAACCTAGTCCATCATATTCTACAAGGACGACAACTAGGTAAATAGACTCACGTCGAGAGGCAATGGGCGATTCTCTCCTTGATGGAGTCATCAGGCACCAAGACATTCTCTGCAAGGCGTCAGGCATCTGAAAAGACATGTACCGCATCCTCCCACCCATCCTTACCAAGGTAAAGAAGTGCAGCGTGCATTAGCTTGTTAAACCCCCATACAAGTGCCCTGCTTGGGCCGCAGGTGAAGCAACCGTCCCAAAAAAAAATCTTAGATCGAAAGAGCCTTTGGGGATCTCGCGGCCGCGCATAATGATGGCTATGGTGGGTATATGGTTCATTTGGTTCTCAGCAAACACAATGATGTTGCTGAGGCCCGTGAGGCTCCCACATGCTGCGCCCCTGCACTACCATGTAGTTCCTAGTGAGTTGCTTTGAAAATTACCGATCAAAACCGTTCGATTGATTTCGCGTTTCTGGCGCCAAAGCTAACAAGTGAGAAGGCCTCAAAAAATGGCATTGGGGCCATCTCGAATCGGGCACGTTCTCACCTGCACACAAAGCATCCGCGTCTACCCAGCTGAGTTTAAACGTCTTGGCTCCAAGCCCTCGCCAATTTGCAAACTTCAAAAGCATTGATACAGAATCAAGTGACGGAGTTCTCACAAATATCAGATCTAGTCCCTCCGGTCCTCCGGTGAAGAAAAAGAAAGGCGGACACAGGTAAGGGGCGCGATAGAGATGGGTATAATGGAGATAGATATGATGGAGATGGGCATAATGGAGATGGAGATAGATGGAGATCGGGCCCGGACGGCCATAGGCGCCACGAGCGCTATTGGTGTTCAATATTCCTCTAAGCGCACAGCCTCCAATGCAGGTTTGGACGAAGGGGAAAGAGATATGTTCAAGTCGGCCGTCAGTCCGCAGCCCACAGCCTATTTGGGCCGCTGCTCATGAATCTTGAAAGGCTCGAGCGCGATCAACAAGATAAATAATGACGACGAGGACTTGAGCGACAGGTTGTAGATCTGTTATGGTGGTGGTTGTGAGAAATGGAAAGAGGTCAATTGTCAAATAAGGGCTCGTTTAGCAGAGGCCCCGCTTAACAGTAGAGCTCATCACCCATGTCGCCCCAGTCTGGTGAGTGGTGTATTAAATGAAAATGGCAATGGCAATGGAAACGACAATAGGGTCGGGAAGCTCGCTCTGGAGCACTCTCCGACCTAGCTGTCGAAGCAATCAGATCATGCTGAGTTTCGTAGCGCCGAATAGCACTGGCAATGTTTCGCGAATTAAGACAATTCATATGTAGATGGTGATTGTCGTAATAGGTGGCAGGGTTGCGTAGGTTGTAAGCGGTCTGATCTGATAAGATCATTGAAAATTAAGATCGGGAAGCTAATCTTATCTTATCTATTTCTACCGGCTGCTGACTAGCCATCACCTCTGTTTGTTTACTTTTGTTTTCGCCATCTTGCCTTTTACATCTCAGCACTCACTTTCGTGCAGCTTAATATGTCCAACAGATTTGCAATTCATGACGACGAACCTGAGGGTACCACAAGCACAAGCAGTGTCAGCATCTGGCTTCGCAATCTGCCTGATCCCAAGGACCACAGCTACGACAAGAACCTGTCACCTCAACTACCAGCCAAGCGCAAGAGACGGGAAGAGTGTGAGAAGTTGCGAGGCTCGCCTAGACGGCAAAGGCTGGTTGATAACTCCGGTAATAGCATGGCACCATCTCGTCGAACTTCTCCTAGAAAGGCTGTCGACTCGAACCTACCATCAACATTCTCAAATCCTCCTCGACGCCGGGGGCGCTCTGAAAAGCCTGCTCTTCCTCCCTCCACTCCTACCTCTCAACGCGCCGGTTCATCAACTCATCCTGATGAAGAGTCAACACCAAGACCAGAATACCGAGGTACAATACCGAAGCTTACTTCTTCTTCCACTGCCCATATTCTCGCACAGCCACCTTCACCTCGGCGCTCAATCGCCTCTTCACCTTCTCGCTCAGATACAACCGCATCATCTCGCGGTGGCATTCGCTCCGGAAGTCCGGTGAAACGCATAGGCGATCTTCAACTCTCGAACACTCCAATGGAAATACAGGACTTGGAGACATATGCTGTTCCAAGCAGTGTGAAGCAATTGTGTCGAGACATGCAGTTGATTGAGGCTAGGGAGCATGTGATTCCTCAAGCTGTCAAAAGTAAAGTCATGGCTCACTCCAAAAATTCTGTATTACGCGACATCAACTTTGCGGCTGAGGAAGAGCATAGGGAATCGTTGGAACTGGCTCTAGGTCATGAAAGCTTCTGGGAGCGGGTCGTGGAGATATTGGGTGCGGCATCAGAGTGTCACACCAAGGGCTACAATGAAGCGGCTTGGAATTGCGAGGTGCACTCAACTCTGCTTAGACTTGCGTTACGCGGCCATTGGCAGTCAACGGGTGTTTGGTACCGTAATGTCACCTCCGCCAAAATCCATGACTCTGGGCTCCTGCCCACTGTCTCTGGTTCCATCACACAATCGAAGATGGTCGACTTCGTACTTCTCATGGATTCCAGTCAGTATGTGAACAAAGAGCTTCACGACGCAATAATCGCAACTCTCCAAAACGAAGGAAAGACAAGCATCAACCACACGGCAATGTACGAGGTCAGATACTCGCTCATTGCTGTAAGCATCGAGACAAAACGCGCCAACGTCGATGAGGACGGCGCGGATATGCAACTCGGATTGTGGGTCTCGGCCCATTTCGCCAGGCTTCGCCAACTGACAGGTGGTGCATCTCCCTTACCGGCACTACCACTCATCACTGTGCAAGGTCACGAGTGGAAGATGATGGTGGCTGAGGCGACGGAAGATCGAAGGATCGTTCTTCTAAAAGAGATAACTTTGGGTAAAACGAATTCTGCATTGGGCGTATATCAGATTGTTGCCGCGTTGAAAAGACTGGCGAGATGGATCAACGAAGAATACAAGCCCTGGTTCGAAGAGAACGCTCTTGCCCTGTCAGTTGAGTAGAGTGGAAAGAGCTAGAAATTTGTACTCTTAATCAACTGGGCTTAAGCATGCCTCCTTCCACAATATTAGAGAGCCCCACTTCCAGCGAATGCCGGCACCATAACTTTGTCAATACATACAGCAAACCATCTTCTATCGAAGCGACCACTCAATCAACACCCACGCACGCCAATGACACGTGCGACATGCACGTTACACAAGTTGTTTAGTAGTATGATAAAGATAGATAATAACTGTTATCAAAAGATGCTGCAGCAAGATATCGAAAATGGTTTGTTTCATGCTAAGGTAACATGAAACAAGAGGAATCGGTTGAATGTTCGCTCAGTCGGGTTGCGCTAAGATAGAACGACGTTTTGTCGCAGATATCTATCTACGAGCGCCTACCAAAATTCGCCTCCCCGGAAAGATATTGTTGAAAGCTAAATCATCCTTAACATTCCTGGGGGAAAAAACCCCCCCCAAATCCGCGGGTACATGTTTTCAAATCTCATTTCAGTCTCAATCCCATTCATCTTCTCACCTTCCTTCCTTTACACGTCGCGCTACACTTCATGATCAGTTTCAAATATATGATACTTACAAATGAATTCTATAGAGTAGGTAGCGGGAAAGAAAGCGTCATCTTCGGAGACGACATGAAAGTAGTAGAAATGCTAGGGATTTGGATAGCAGGGACTATGGTGTAGGGTTGGGTTTCGGGACAAAGAGAGAGGGGGAAAGGACATACTAGCCAAGCAATTATAACATAGCAAAGTCAAGAAGAACAGCTTGAAGGTATTGATGACAGGTAGCGACTTAATGTCTGTTCCCTTGAGCGCAACGGCCAGGGATTAGACTAGCAAAGACTTTCCTGCCAGAATCAAAATGTCGTCACTCGGGCTAATCTCCACAAGCCAGCCTCCCTTCTACCGTCAGCTTCATTCCATCCCACCTTTCACCTCCACTACTCCTTTTCCCCTACCCTCGAGAATAATCTCCACCGCTTGCTCCGCCAGCGCAAAGACAGCGCCTGATAATGCGCCGCCAGCGGCACCGGAATCATGCTCACGTCCACGACTCGCAACGCCCTGACCCCCATAACTCGGCACCGTGCATCCACCACCTTACCCATGCTGCAGCTCGAGGTCGGATGACTGCAACTCATGTCACCGACGCCGACACCGCTTATCGATCTCCTGATCGGACGCCGTGGAGGGCAGGCAAGAGTACCCCTCTTGCGAAATTTCGTCGGCTACGAGTACTTCATCTTGGGGGGTTTCGAGCATGAGGCGCGAGAGGACGCGCCAGACTTCACGCATGACGTAACGGTCGACTTGCGTGTTGCTGTAGGCTGGGTCGATGATGGGGGCCGCAAGAGGATCGGTGGAGGCGAGGGTGACGATGCCGCGGGAGGAGGGCAGGCAGGCCAAGTAGTAGGACATGATGACTGAGCCGTCGACGGGGATCTGTAGGCCAATTTGTTCGGCGGCGAAGACGACGTAGAGGACGTTCAGTTCGAGGTGGGAGCGAGGACCTTTGAGGAGGGTGTGGTCGCTTGTCACGTCTGATATATCTTGGTGTTCGTCTTTGGCGACAGCGGCTTGGAGACCGGCTGCGGGGACGGTCATGGCAGCGAGCCAGTCCGCGGGATTGCCTCGTTGGAAGACAGGATCGGCGAGGGCGGGGGAGCTCATGGCGAGGCCCTTTCCAGGACGATGAAGCTTCCAGTAGCCGAAAATCATTTGATGGTCATGGAAATTCTTGCCAACTCAGGGAGAGTTGACCTGTAGAGGAATGTTATATTTGGCAAGTTCGTCTTCGGGGCCGATCTCCGAGAGCATGAGGATCTATGAGGAGTGGTAGGATCATGCGCACAGAAGGACCTCTCCTTCTAGGTTGACATGTATCCGACGGCCCTCCGCTAACTCGACCCCTATTGCCACTTTCTCGCCTCCTTGGCCTTCGGTCAGGATGATTCGCTTGACCATTGTCTCGGTCAGAATGTGAGCGCCCTGAAGGGGATACACCTGGCTCGTTAGCTGGCGAAACCCATCCCGCCTAACTAGGCAATCCCTTGATGAAAGCCATCGTTAGCATCCTCGATTTCCTCTAGTTCATGGCTTTTCCAAGCCTCAAGGGTGGTTTCTCGCAGGGGATAGCTACGCCTGCTGGTCGTTACCGAGGAGGTATAGGTCCTTCGAAGCCGTGCTGTTCTGGATCCGCCTTTGGGTCAAGATGATGCTCGCTGCGGCGGAAGTAGGGAAGCTGGCCCTTGTAGCTCCAATGGTCATCTCCAACTTCCCGAGCCCAATCATCGCAGTCTTGTGCGTCACCTCGAATCCAGCCGCCTGAATTTGGCACATCAGGAGTCCGGTGCGTTTATAGACCGACTTGTAGGAAAGAAAATGTCATACCTTGTTGGAAATGTTGGAAACAGGGAACGGTACTGTTACCCCTATGGTTAGTAATCTCCGCATTGATCCGGCGCTAGTGGATGGGTATTTACCCTTCGCCCACTTCTTCCTTCATCCGTATGCTCTACCTACTACATAGTTCAGTCAAATATATCTATATGCCTATCTACCCTCGTGTCCTCGTATACCAAGATACCTGAGTTGATAACAACGGCACCTGAAAGCGCTTTGACGCCACAGACATAGCGAGGTTTGTTGTCCAGATATTTTTGCGGGACGGTGAAATACTTGAAGTCGATGTCTGAGAAATGGAGGTGCGCAGCATCCAGTGGCTTCTGGACATGAGGATTATTGGTAACGTCTCCTCCTGCCTCGATGACTAGAACTGAAAGTGAAGATGAGCGTTCGAGCAAGCGTGCTGCCAAGACACATCCCGCCGTTCCACCTCCGACAGTTATATAGTCGTAGAGCATGTCCGCGGCCATGGCCTTGATCGATTTTGACAATTCAAGAAAATGGTGATTGGAAGACGAGCGGTTTGGTGAAGGAAGAGTCGATATTGAACCAAATTCATTGCCAAGCCCTGAGGACCCTGAGGAAGAAAGCTTCGAAAAGGTTGAAGTGAGTTGCCTCTGTACATCAGACTAGTGGGCCGCCATCTTCGTGGAAGATTGCCTTTATGCTTAGTAAATAGCATGTATGGAAAAGTATTGACAATCACGTGATCAGTACTGTGATGCGTACATAAATATTGTTTAGTAAGATTATTTGCAGTCAATTTGAGGTTGCTGCAAATAATCGCGAGATTGACTTCAAACATAAGTTTGATGCTATCGTATCTTTCAAATGTAACTTCTTTAACTATTCTTACAGATTTATCTGTACGGTATAATGATTTCTCTGTACGAATCTTCACTTCTATGTAGTATCACATTGTATTGATGTTTATCTAAGCTCACAGTAGTTAAAATATACTGATATGAACTCATTCATGCTGGTCTCATAACATTCATTAAGTTAAAAATCAAATATCTTATTGATGCGGTTCACACTGACATCTGTCCTGAGTCCTTGATCTATAAAAGTCTAGAAAGCTCTTAGCTTAGCTCTCTCTTGGCATTATTCGAACCCAAAAATCCTTTTGAAGGAAGATTCCATGGCATCGACTGTTCCACGGCTTCATCGGATTTACGACGGTAATCTCATAGCGGCTTAGAAGCTAATTGTTGTCAGTATAATGAAATGCAGGAGTGACCAGGCTCAGGAACACCTCAACAAGTACTTTATGAATCGTCATGGTCGCGATCCGAATTCCCAAGCATCTTGTAGCTCCATGACCGAAAACCAGCTCATGTACCCTGTTCATCTCTTGTAGCCGCGCAGCATCCTGCTTTAACCATCTTTCAGGCCTGAATACTTCAGGATCTGGTCCAAAGACAATGTTCAATTGCGAAGCAGCCATGTTGATTCCGACGTTCGTCCCCGCTGGTAGAAAATATCCTAGTACTGTGTCTCCTTCTGATGGGACAACGCGCTCGCGAAGAGAAGTTATTGGAGGGAATATACGGAGTCCTTCCTTGACGCAAGCCTGGAGATAAGAAAGACTGGGTATTTGAGCACTCTGAATAGGACTCGAGATCGATCCCTGAGCCGAGGCAAGGTCGATCTCTCTTTTCAACTTTGCATAGACCGCAGGACTGGTCATGATATATAGCAACGTCCCACGCAAAGCACTGGCTGTTGTATCAGAGCCTGCATACCTGAATAGATGTTAGATAGCGTCGAAGGCCGAAGAACACACTGGAAAACTTACAGCGATACCGTAATTTCCGATTCAGCTTGCTCCCTTGCTACCCCGTTGCTCAAAAAGGAACCAAGCATGTCGTTCTGAGGCATAGCATTGGGCTCGAAGCGTTCGTTGACCACTTTTCGGGAAATCTACTAGGATTAGTGCTGTCGCAACCGATGTTCTTTTCGGAAGGGCATACTCCTAGAATCTTGCCAAGTCCATCCGCATCCGTTGCCTGAGGGAGAATATAACGCTTGAAGAGCGGCATGTATGACAGAGCAGAGAGCAGAGCATTCAACTCGACTAGGACCGAAAATTTCTCGATAATGGGCAGTCGGGATTCGAGAGTTGCTATGAACCCATGAACATCTCCATGGATCTTAGTAAACCCGAATGGTTGTCCAAAACAGAGATGCGAAATTATGTCCGTGGTCAAGTACTGTATGCTGCGGGCCAAATCAAACTTGACCGTGTTCGAGGCATCGGAGATACCTTGACGGTTGATATAACAGATCCATTCTTCTAACCGCACATCAACTGTGGGCTCAAGACTCGGGATGTCGCTTCCGGCGTACTGAAAGTACAATCAGCTATTGAAATAGGCTGCCACAGCAATGCTCACGCCTGCTGCCAGCTGATGACGTAAGACCTGATGCTTGCGTTTATCTCTCTCGGTGATTAGATTCGCTCTTTGGGGATCGATCTTCAAAGCGTCGTACCACGGACCCCGTGTATAGCGCGAGCGAGTCGAGAGCATCTTCTTGATCGCCTCAGGATCGCTGAGCAAAACGTGATTAGGTCCAATCCTCGCAAGGGGTCCTGGACTCAATCAGATTAGTTGGTCAGAAGAATGATAGTGAATACTACTTACCATATTTTCGATTCACTTGCACATAAGTGTTGGCCGAATCTTCGGAAGCTAAAGACTTCAACAGCCACAGCCTTGTGAACGGAGCCCATCTTGGTCCAGGTATGCCTCTGAGATGGAGGTACCGGGTAGTAAGCAGCCGAGCCACGACATAGAGGGCCAAAAATCCCAGGCCGAGGTTTACAAATTCAAATATAACAATGTTTCTAGGGAAGTGAGCAGCCATTGTCACGCGGTCAGAAGCTCTCATTTGGGGGGAAACAATAATCCACCTCCAAAGTTAGTACAATTGCAAGGACAGCGAGGCTCAATCTAAATAACTTTCGTATTTGATAAGTCTTCGTGTACTATGGATGCCTAATCAGACTCACGTATCAAATTTCCACAGCGATGTATCCAACAGCTGGGCCTCCAAATGCAACGTCGTATCGGAGGATTGGAGATCGCCGCTTTGCCTATTGAAAAAGGTCATAGGATTGCCTGAATTCGTGCAGGATGAATACGAGATAACGGTTCCGGGCTCCAGTGGTGTTGGTTAAACTCTATTAGACCCGGCACACACACCACCTCCTAAAAGCGAGGTGTCAAAGATTGCGCGCTGATAGGTTGGACACTACCTACAATGTTGAGATCAGCCAACCATTCGAAGACTAAGTAATTCTGACACAGGGATTAAGGGACCATGCAAGCCCCATTTTCGAAAGACATGTATAGTCAACTTGAGCATAAAAGGCAACTTCAAAGCCCTCCAAAATAGTAGCTCGCTTCTTTCCCTCCTCCTCTTGCATTTGTCGCAGCCCAGTTCGATTACATTCTTTCCACTTTCAAGTAAAGGTTGTCATTATGTTGATCGAGATTGTGGACGCTACGCTACAAACACTGCACGAGAAGCAATTCTCTCTGGGAGTAGATATCTTTGCTGTGGCCGTCATAGTATGCAGTATCTGGCTTACCTGGCATTTATGGAGATTCTTTATAGTTCGGTTGCTATGGCCCGATGAACCGTATTTGCTACCATATCGTATCCCAGTTATCGGTATGATGTTTTTGTTAAGCCGAAGATAGATTCGCAACTAAAAATGGATGATTTAGCCCATACTATCTCGTTTTTAAGAGACCCCCAGGGTACTCTTCGCCGTGGAAAGTAGGTTTGGGTTCCTTTGAAGAAAAGAAAGTTTCCTAGTTGGAAAAGACTAATGGCTACACAAGCGATTACTTCGAGGGCACACAACCGTACGCAATCAGCGTTGGCGGCCTTTACTTAGTCATCGTCCGCGATCCAGAGGATATAGCAACCGTATGGAAGGACACAAAAGCATTGACATTCGACAAATTTATACAGAGTGCCTTCCGTGGGATCGGCGTACCAAGCACATCCTATGCCATCATGTTTCAGGAAGACCCAGCCAGTTTTGTTGTTTCTAAGGACAGGCCAGCCCCCCTTTTTGCATGTGAGAACCCATCGAAGAAGCGTTACATCGACCTGCAAGAAGATTGGATCAAGGAGCAGCTACAGCCTGGGGAGCGCATGCGTACAATGCAGAAGCTTTTTCTTGGCTACATCGACAAAGGTCTGCATTGGAATAATTTCACTTCCAAATTCGTCCTAAGTGCCAATGCAGAAAACCACACTATCAGCCTCTACAATTTTTGCAGGTATACTCTGGTCGATGCTGGCACGAAAACGTTTTTAGGAGAAGAGATCTTCCACCTAGACCCGGATTTCGTGCAACATTACATTGAATGGGAAAACACCAGCTGGAAAGTTGCCTTTCAACACCCCGGCATCTTTTCGAAAGACATGCACAAGACAAGGAAAAATCTGGTAGACGTGATCGCAAGATACTACTCTTTGCAACCCTGTCAAAGGCCAGGCCTAAGTTGGCTTTTCGATAGAATGCAGTCCGAGCAGCGAAAGCTTGGCTTAAAGTTGAATGAGACTGCTGCAATTAGCTTGATCATGCTTTGGGGGTATGTAGAAAATACCTCGCCTCCAGGAATTTCCCTGCTTGTTGTATGTTCGAGGCTCATGGACCAATAGCGTTCATCTCAATACCTTTAGGATCCTGTTTTGGATGCTTGCACATATCGTTTGCGATCAGGGACTCTATACTGCAATTGTGGCCGAGACACAATTGGCCCGCCAAGAGAATGGCACCTTTGACGTACAACATCTAACATCACGTTGCCCTCTCTTGAGCGCAGTATGGTTTGAGTCTCTGCGGCTCTATAACGTAGCGGCCGTTGCTCGTAACACTGAACAAACCACTGTTATAGGCAGCAAGAAAATTCGCGCCGGGACTCAAGTCATGGGCCCGTTCCGCTTCTTTCACCTCAGCAGTAGAATTTTCGGCCATGACCCTCTGTCCTTCAATGCAGAGCGCTGGTTACGCAACAAAGATTTAGCCAATACCAAGGGCTTCCACCCATTTGGAGGGGGCAAAACACATTGTCCCGGCCGTGTCATCGCGAAACAGGAAGTATGCCTTTTTGTCGCCACGGTCCTGGCACGCTTTGAACTTGAACCGCTTTCTGCCATAGATTCCAAGACGAGAAAGCATCTAGTTCCGTCGATAGCCGAACATAAACCTGCTTTGACAGCTTTAGATCCCATGGAGGATTTGCTCGTTCGTGTTCGAAGAAGATAGTTATAGTATAGCGATTGAAATTATAATCAACGCGAGAAGGAGTATGTGTTAGGGAGGAAAACGTTGAACCATGCCAGCTGTGGATTCGAGCTTGGAATAGTGTCTGCTTTCTTTGAAAGAACACCTGCAAGCGGCCATATTTCATAGATAACTATGAGGGTTTTCTCTAAAGTTATTGAAGGCTATCTATGTAGTATAACAAAGAGTCTCTGCACTTCCATGCACGCCTGAGTTCATAGCACACCCAATGACTACGCTTGTCTAGCTGCCGAAAACTTTGAATCCCCCTGGACAGGAATTTTGGAAGAGCCCAATAGGATCATACCTTTTGCTCACCGCTTGCAGCTTCTGCTGGTTCCCTTGGCCATATCCAGCAATGGGGTTCTGCCACGATGCTGCATAGTTTAGGTACTTATACTTGTTGTAGGCCCCAGCATTCTGAGAAGCCGCATCAATGTCTGCAAGAAGCTTTTGAGCTGCGGCATCAACTGCGTCGTCATCATCAGCGTTGGCCCAATTGTATGAGAGAAGGAAAAGCGTGAGCGAGCCATCCGACGGATCGAGACCGAGTGAGTTGCCCCCAAGCTTTGCGGTCTCGCTGGAGAACGAAGGAGGGAAAGGCTGAATGCTCATAGCCCAGTTTATACCTTGGATGGAAGAGATGGAGTCGACGCTAGCCTTCCATACGCTGTAGACTTTAGTCAGCATTGGTAGACCTCCCCCAAAGGTCGTCGTAGCGAATTGATTGCTATGGAGACGTCAGTATCTGATTATCACCTCGTACCTTCCTTGCTACAGGCCAAATATTCACTCACCGCAATCCTGCTTTGGCATACTTACTCGCCTCGACAGTAAAGTCGGTTAAAGTCGATATTCGCATGGTATTCAATAGTTGTGGTTGAGCCTGAAGAAAAGGTTGGAGCGCAGGTGGATCCTGGGTTGGTTGGGTGTACTCGAGATTGCTGAAAATTGAATATCCTTGTCTGATCTGATTCCAACTGATGCTCATAATAATGGCCGCGTTCGGATCAAAGTTCGCGAGTAGGTTGGCAAAGCCTATGAGCTGGCTAGACACCGTTGTGATTGGGGTCACGACAACGCCGCCGTAAAATTCTCCTTGTGGGAATGTTCGAATGTCAAAGCGGGTCACTATGCCGAAGTTATTGGATCCACCCTTGAGAGCAATCCATAAATCGCTATTCTCCCGACTGTTGGCGTTGAGTATTCGTCCGCTAGATAGGACGACCTCGAAGTTTTCAATATTGTCACACACCAACCCTTCTCTCGCGCTGAAGTAAGAGATTCCCCCTACGTAAAGAGATTAGAATTGCTCAAGGGTCATCAGGTATGGTGGACTTTACCTCCGGTCGAGAGTCCGCCAACACCAACATCAGCCACTCGACCTCCAGAAGTCGCAACCCCTGAACTATCCAAATGGGGATAGACCTCTCCCCATTTTGCTCCGCCACCAATCGAGACCAAGCTTTTGTCTTGATTGAGGGTGACAGTGTTCATACGCCTCAGGTTTATTGTCACTCCGGAGTTGATATTCGCGGCGTCGGCATTTAAGGTATGTCCACCTCCACGGACGGCGAAGTTTGCTCGTAGGCCCGCGAGGATTTTGAGTGCGGCTGCCACATCCTTGCTGCTGGCTGGTGCGACAACACACGCTGGTGACAGTTCTTCTTCTTGAGCAGAGAAGTAGGAGTCCTCGGCTAGTTTGTAAGTCGAACTGCCGGGGTAAGACACTTTATCTCCCAATTGTGAGGCCAATCGGGCACACTGAGAAGTTACCGAGGGCATCAGCGGGCGTAGCAACACGTGGATTGAGAGATCTGGATTCAACTTACAGCCTCCTTAGTGTTTGCCATAGTAAAATTGGTTCCTGCGCAGATGATCCGAGAAGTAGCTATACAGAGCAAGGCAGTGGAAAGCACAACTCGACGCATTATGTTTGCATATAACGTTCAGGAGAAGTTGATCACCATTGAGCTTACTGTTGCACGAGAGGAAATGTTGTCGTACACCATCATTTTTATTCCGTTGGTGTTTACTTTTAGCGCTGCTTTTAATCTCTCGCTCTCGGGCCAATCGACTGAATCCGTTTATGTATGTTTCAGTCCCTGCTCCACCACTCTCTACCATCCAGCATAAGTAGCCGGTCAAACCGCGAAGTCAATTATGCTTGCATGTTTGAATCAGTGCATCAGGCAAAGGAAGGCAACATGCAACACGGCACATAGCAAGGGATAGGGTTGTATTAAGGTTACACGGGGTTTCCTGGGTTTCCGCGCACGCTAACTATGACTAATTATCCGAGTGCCCTTTTCAGCACGCTAAACCCGATACTAATTGTAGCTAACCTTATTAGGTTAGAGTGCGCGGAAACCCAGTGCGCGCGGAAACCCTGTGCATACGAGTAATCGCTTGTACTGGCCGAGGTCAAATTCTTCCCCCCTTACCTAGTAAGTGAACATCACGAACGCAAATAAATTTCTTTTCATATAAAGATTAGTTCGTGATGTAACGAATATCTCACTCAATCTGACTCGAGAATTTCATAATTTAATATCCTCTTTCGAGAGCGTTGTGATTTTTGCAAATAAGCCCGATTTTGAGGTGTGGCAGGGGGGGAGGGACGGCAGCCTTTCGTGATCCTTTCGCCCAGCTCCCCCCTTGTTCTCTCTCTCCACTTTTCACGTCCAATGATCAAAGCGCATTGCGATTTATAATTCTTCCGCTGTACTTTCGATTCGCAGTGCAGTGCAATGCAATGCAACGGTGCAGTTTGCCTTGGATGATGCATGCGACAAAAGCCAACTAAAGCGGGGCAAAGTGTAGAGCTGACGAGCTGATACATTGGCTGCATCCTGAGGGATGACATATATACTTCAGGCCTTCTAATTGGCGCTCATTGGTGACCCCTGACTACAGGGCACACCAGTCTTCGAAGAACCAGAGAACATGCGGCTCAGCAGTGTCGGAAGCTTTTGCTATGGCTTCGGGCGGTTAGTTTTCATAAACAGTTTGGCTTCGGACTCTTCTTTTGAACCTACATATTTTCCTTGGACATCATCCGCAAGATCTCTCATACTGGCGACCAATCCAAACATGGATCTTTCTCAAATGCCATCTGCTACTCCACCGCATGGCGTAGTCCCGAATCTAATAGATCCTCAAAATTATAAACATGTCACAATCACCATTTCTGCCATCATGCTTCCGCTTGTTGTGGCATTTTTCTCAGGCAGGCTCATTCACAACGTTCATGTGACACGTTCGGTGAGCCTTGACGACTGTATTTTAGGTCCTTTTTGAACTTCCCGATTGCTGGCCACTGATATGCAGCAGATGTTTGCGCAGTTGCAGTGGTATGGCTTCTCGACTGATGAGTCCCTAAAGACTAAGTTGGAGTTAAGGTCCTTTCTGTGACCTTCAACGCCTTGATCTTGCAACGTAGGTATCTCCATAGATCGATTTAGCTCACAGGCTCATACTTCGGCAGAAATGTACTTTTTCAGACATCAATGGAATGTACCGTTGGCTTGGTTCACCGCCGATAAAGCCAAGGTAATATGACGAATCATTGGGGTGACCTCTGTGCTTAAATTCTAACGGATAGCAGTACAGTTTTGCAGTCAGCCTTGTCCTAGGACCTGCGACTTTCTTTGCGAAAGCATCGCCCCTTCTCCTGTATCTTCGAATATTTGGAGCTGCTAGACGAAGTTTCAAGATCAACATCTACACAACACTAGCCTTTTGCTTTTGCCTTTACTGGATCAACATTCCCCTAGAGGTTGCCTTTTGCAGCCCACGTGCACGACAATCCTGGAACGATCTCACAGTGCTTGAGTCATGTGCTCGAACTCTTCCTTTCGCTATTGTACAAGGAATACTTAACGTGATTGTGGACTTCTGGATCCTATTGATACCATTACCCACAATATGGAACTTGAACATGAAAAGAAGTAAGAAGATTTGGATTGCTGGAGTTTTCATGACTGGTATCATGTATGAAGCCTTCCTAGACTAAATCACTTCGTCGCTCATCTTTGTACAAAGGGGTTGTATTGCCAGTGTTGTTGGATTGGTCTATCGAGTTAAGATCAACTACACGACAGATGTGACCTGGAACCAAAACGCCCTCTATATAGCAATGTAAGCGATTCCCGGCCAACTGTATGTTTTGAGTTGTTGCTGATGGTTGTCTTTCAGAATATTCGAAATTGACGCCGCTATCATTTGCAGCACAATGCCAGCATTTGCATCTCTGGCGAAGCTCGGCGTTCTGAGGCGCAGGGATACGTTTTCTCACATTCGAAGGAGCTTTAAAAGCCTATGGGCCCGAGTTGGTGGAACTTACAAAGATTCATCAAACCATCACCGGCTCGATGACTCATATATGGAGTTGCAGAAACCCACGAGAACACACGTCGCGCGTAACGACAGTAAAAATGCTATCTTGAATGATCCTCAACTAAGACCATGGGTCAATCCTAGTGGTATCATGAGATCGATAGATATGGAAGTTTTTTACGAGCAGGAGAGGCGACCGGCTAGAATGTAAAGCCCAGTCGGCGGGCATGTATGCAAAGCCACCAGGATCAAAGAGAGAGTGCTCTTTGCACGATTTTACCCAATCAAATGCTAGCGTGGTTGATTCTCCCCGGTCAGAAAGCCGTCAAAACACCCGTTTTCCATTCAAACGCACCTTGAGCTCCACTATTACTTAAGCCTATGGCTCAATTGACTCGTAAAGCTGAGGCGATATGAAGCACGATTTCCTAGCCTTACGTGTTACTGTCTAGACTTCATCGTGTCTTACGTGACTCTTCGCCATTGCCGCTAGGTTTGAATCCAGTTGCTTCCCGAATTGATGCGACGGATGACGCAATGTGGGACGGAAACAATTGTATCGGAATTAGGCGAACAAGCATTAGATTTTGACTTCTGCTTGAAGGGGGCGCGCAAAAAGCGGTGCTAACAACTTCAAACCTTTCTGCATACCTTACCTACGCTATTATATCTCCTCATGCCGCTTTATCAATCCTCCTTTATCTCTTTTATTAGAATTTTCCGCTAAGTCCTACTGAAGCCTACATACAGCTTCATCTGTGGCGTCCCGAACATTCTTGACCATGGCTTTACAGAATTCTGAGAAACTCGCTTCAGTTACTGCTGACAGGAATCGGGTCCATAATGAAGAGTCCCAACAAAGTCCTGATATAGCCAGCACGCAAGGGCCAATTGCTTTTTCCTTGTTGCTCGTTGACGTTTCCCTAGCCGCTTTCATCGTGGCCCTTCATTGTCGCGACCGCAATTCCTTGAATTACGGACAAATTTCAATCATTCGCAGATATTGATTGATACGAGAGTGCGTACTTACTAATCTCGTGTGCTTTTCAGCCCATCTATGACCGCGTTTTTGCGCATTTTGACGCTCGCAACGCATATTTTATTACGCTTGAACTCTTTGAAATTGAGAGTCTTCTTTGCGATGTTGTCTTGATCTTTAACACTCTTATAATTGAACGAGCAATTGCTGAAATAGAATGTGTCAATATCTGAGCAGACAACTTGAATGTTATAACGCTAAGCGTTTCGCTCGCGAAGAGACTCATCTATCTAGATTTAGTAGAATCGATGTGAGTGAAATTCTTCTTTGCATGAGTAAATCATTCTCTTATTGATTTGTGTATCTCAATTTAGATTTAACATTGACTTCATCTGTAATTCTATCTTTGAAGATGTTCTGACAGATCATGCATCATGATGATGATGCTTCTGTTGAAACAAAAAACAGTTATTTCAAAACTTAAACATGTTTTCATGATTAAGCTTCTTCAAGTTAATCACTTTCTTTAAGTCTCTTTGAATTAGAAACTCTTTGAATGACTTTGCAGTTTACATGTTACACATCTGAACTTATTAGTCTGTATTTTTGATTAATCTGTGTTATCTTGATGCATGTTCATACAACATTTTGATTTAATATTAAAAATCATTAACATTTATCTTTGAATAATGAACATTAACATAATGCATATATTATTTTAATATTGACAACTGCAATTAATACTAGTATATTTATTTCATTTATTAACATAAATTTTAAATACATGTTTTGCAAGAAATTGAGTACAATCTTTTATTGTATAATGATGATCTGATTTTTATCAATATTTTCAATGATTGAAAATGAGATTCATCTGTACATAATGTTAACTATGAATCTTTTGATTCTATTCTATGTTTGAATAGAAGTCAGAAGAGTCAAGAGATTTTAATTCAACGCAGTTCAAATGATGTTAGAATGTTGCATGATCAGAAAAGTCATCATGCAAAGTTTTCACTCATGCAACAACATTTTTTCTAACAGTCATAATCAATTTATGAAGAAGAATAACAATATGTTAATGTCAGTAAGAAATGAGAAGATACTACTAGTGAAAAAGATAATTCAAATGAAGAGTTTGCAAATTGTAATTACAAGTAATTGAGAAATTTGCAACTTGTTGACTGCATTGATATTGAAATGTCTTTATCACATCAACAGTGTTATCAAGTAATTAATGAAAAGATATTAAATAGAATAATTATTTCAGATGATGAATTTGAGAGTTGTGATTACAATGTTCAAAGAAGTAATGATTCATCAATCACATTGATATATTAAGAGAGCTTGAACTTATCTTTTTTACTTGATATCAAATTATACATTTATCTACATGAAAAATTGAGAACTTATGAGAATAATCAGAATGCATCTTTACTATCAATCAGCTAAGTATTGAATGATTGCAATTGTACATTTATATTAACAATTTATTCAACATTGTCATAATATCAGATCATTAACTTAATTTAAAACATAAATAATTGATGTTTTAAATAATCTTAATTCATTAAATTTGTTTTGCAGTTCAATGAATCAAGTCAAATTGATAACAAGATTTATCTGTACATGATATTGACTACAAATCTTTTGATTCTATTCTGTGTTTGAATAGAAGTCAAAAGAATCAAGAGATCTCAATTTAATACAATTTAATCAATGTTAAAACGTTGTGTAAGCAGAAAAGTTGATCATGCAAAGTTTTCATCTACATGACAGCATTTTCTCTAACAGTCACAATCAATCTACGAAGAAAATTAATGACATGTCAATGTCAGTAAAAGATGAAAAGATATTTAATGAAAAAGTCGATCTCAGTATGAGAGTCGTGATTACAAGTGATCAAAGAATTTGCAATTTGTCAATCATGTTGATATACTGAAATGTCTTCATCATATCAACAGTATTATTGAGTAATTAATGAAAAGATATCAGATAAAATAGTTGATCTCAGTCTGAAAGTCGTGATTACAGTGCTTAAAGAAGTAGTGACTTGTTGATCATGCTGATATACTGAGAAAGCTTGAACTCATCTTCTTTACTTGATGTCAAGTCATACATTTATTTACATGAAAAATTGAGAGTGCAGAAGAATGATCAGAACGCATTCTCTTCTATTAATCAAAGTCAATCATTGTACAATTGTGATTGCACATTTATACTAATAATTCATTCAATGTTTACATGACATAAGTCAAATCAAAAGAAGAAAAGAATTATTTAATACAATTACACTTTATTTTCTCATCATGTATGTTACGATTCTAGCTACGCATCTATGTTGATAGCTATGTTGATGATTATGTTGATGACTATGTTTTTGACTATCGTTGATCGCTCGTCACTAGACTATCGAGTTGTTTCGAAGTCAATTCTATTCAGAATTAGCTTATGTTCTTCTGAGTCATATAGATAGTCGATTCTTTTCTTCTAGATACTTTTCTTTCTTAGCATTTATATACTCGTTACATTACACTCATATGACTCGCTCTATGCTGATCTCTAACATTATATAAATGCTTCTTCGTTACAGACGAAGTGAAATAATCTGCATCGACTTGCTCTGCTCAATTCACACGACTATTGACTTTGATCTAGTCGACTTGCGATCATGCAGACACTCATTCTTCTTTCTCGTGAGCTGACTCAGCGAGAATAAACAAAAGATTCGAACTCGTGCGCTGATCAGCGAGTATAAACAAACGATTGAAATCATTCGACTAGATCAAAGATCAGTGAATACATCGCTCATTCAAATTCGCAAGAGATTCTTCGAGTTTGATGAGCACTCAAACGAGATCAGTCATAGAACTGCGTGAAGTCTCTATTTCAAAGAGCAATCAAAGAGATCAGTCTAGAACTGCGTGAAGTCTCTATCTCGAGAAGCAAATCTCAGTGAGTCTGCTTCAACGACATCGTCAATGCAATGATCTTCTCATCGCTCTATCTATCAGTGAATCGATTCGCCTATCAGTTCACGTGCAACTAGTGAGTCTGCTTCAATGACATCTATTCTCAATGCGATGATCTACTCGCTCTCATCGCTCTATCTATCAGTGAATCGATTCGTCTATCAGTTCACATGCAACTAGTGAGTCTGCTTCAATGACATCTATTCTCAATGCGATGATCTACTCACTCTCATCGCTCTACTCATCAATGAATCTGATCAAACATTCATGTGCAACTAGTGAGTCTGCTACAATGATGAGTTCAAAGTCGATCTCTTCAATGAGCAAGTCGACTAGTGAGTCTGCTTCAATGACACGATCATCTTTGATAACAAGCAAATTCATGAGCTTGTTTCTATATTGAAATCTCAACAGTGAGTCTGTTACAATGATGAACAATGATTGATCTCTTGATTGAGTTGATCAACGAATGAGACAAGCTCTACTATGTAGTAGATCTGAATCAGCAGTGAGTCTGCTTCAATGACATGATCACAATCAATCTCTTCAATGAGCTAGTCGATTCTCTTTTAGTGAGTCTGCTTCAATGACATCAGTCAATAGTCGATCTTTTCGCTGAGCAAGTCGATTTCTCTCTACATAGCTAGTCTGCTACAATAGACATTTCAATTCTACACAAGACTAAGAAAATACATTCATGCAAACATGAATTGTTGAAGAGAGAAAGTACTGTTACGATTCTAGCTACGCATCTATGTTGATAGTTATGTTGATGACTATGTTGATGACTATGTTTCTGACTATCGTCGATCGCTCGTCACTAGACTATCAAGTTGTTTCGAAGTCAATTTTATTCAGAATTAGCTTATGTTCTTCTGAATCATATAGATAGTCGATTCTTCTCTTCTAGATACTTTTCTTTCTTAGCATTTATATACTCGTTACATTACATTCATATGACTCGCTCTATGCTGATCTCTAACAATGTACATCTCTTTTTCATCACGTATTTCTCTGCTCAATAAATGATAATCATTGAGCAAGAGAATGCAGTTTTCAACACTACAATCATGAGCATCATGAGTGCAATGAAATCAACTTCACAATCAAAGATCAAAGATCAAAGCATCATTGTATAAAATATCATCAATGAAGAGCAAAGCAAGAATTGTTAAAGATCAGCATAAAGCGAGTCATATGAGTGTAATGTAACGAGTATATAAATGCTAAGAAAGAAAAGTATCTAGAAGAAAAGAATCGACTATCTATATAATTCAGAAGAACATAAGCTAACTCTGAATAAAGTTGACTTTGAAACAACTCAATAGTCTAGTGACGAGCAATCAATGATAGTCAAAAACATAGTCATCAACATAGTCATCAACATAACTATTAACATAGATGCGTAGCTAAAATTGTAACAAGAATGATGTGTCATAATTAAATAATACAGACACTTATCAAAAGTTTACTTAAGCATCATGCACTGAATAAAAGCTATAGATGCAAACTTAATACATAGTTTTATGATCATTGTTTCAACGACGTGAAGTTATCATATAAATGACAAGTGATTTTCTTTCTCAGAAAGTTTTGTTTACTCAATATAAATAGCATAGAATCTCTTATGAGTTGAGTCTAAATTGATGTCACAAGAGTATATGAATTTAAATCAAATTAAATCAAATGAATCAAGTCATCAATTTAATCATCATCATTTTAATTTAGTTTCAGCAATTTTGTTTTAATTATTTTAATCATATGCATGAATTTTTGCAATTTTAAGTCATAAAACTATTGTTTAGTCTTAATTCTGCTTAATTCATGTATATAAAAGTTGAACTTTCATTCTTTTTTTTACTTTTTATCTTTCATCTTATATATTGTTTGATGTATTATTTTGTATTTAAATTCTATCAAAATGTTGAGAAGTGCAATGTCAGACTTATTTTTAGCAGCTTATTGCAATAGCTTTGAATTCAATCTGAATTCAGTTAAACTTATTTCTAGCAGCTCTTTTTAAACTAGCATCAAAGATAAAGTTATGCATTGCAACTTTGTCATGCATGACAGTATATAAATAAAGCAGTCTGTAACTTCTCTTTATAATCTAAAGAGAATTCATTAAATGTGATACTGTTCACTCTACTTTTTTAATAAATTATGAGACTCAATTAGTAAGAAGCTTTCAACGTAATTAAATTGAAACACTTTAAGCATTCGATGCTTAACAACTTGATACAAAATCTATTCAAATAAGCAATCAATGATCACTTACTATGCATCTCACAAAAAAACAAATAAATACATTAATATAAAGAAGTTCAATGAAATTCAACAGCTTACTACGCATCTCACAAGAAGATAAATAAGCAATCACATCAAGTTGATAGTTTACTACAAGTTCTCAAAAGAGCAAATAAATAAATACACTTAATTACATTGAAGAATGCATAAACTTTCATCATCATTAACGAGATTAAATTCTTTTCACTTCACTCATCAATTTATTTAATATTTTAATTTTTTTTCTTTGATTTTAACAACAAGCTGAGTTTACATTGCACATCATGAACTTCAATGACTTCTTTGTCAAACAATAATCTGTTCTTATTCTCACTTGCAAGAATTGCAATCAATGATTTTCTTTTATAAAAAGATGATTCATTGAGAAAAACTTGTGATTCATTATTGAAGACAAGTCTGACTTGAAAACACTCAACAACATTATCAGCATCATCAGCAAAATTCAATCTCTTGACTTTGAAAGTTAAAAGATCAACATGAAAGTTCATTACTGACTGATCATTTGCATCATCATTGATAATTAAGAACACATTGCAGACAAGATGTCAGCAAAAGAGATTTGAGATGCTTTGAGTTATAAATACAAAGAGAAGCTACAAATCATTGAAAGATAATATTTGATAAACTTCATTAATTATAGAATGTTGATGAATATCTTCATTAAAAAGACATGAACACATCTTGTCAAATTGACTTGAAAGATCATTGCAATACAGAAAAACATGAATGATTTATTCAAGTCAGAATGTTGCTTTCAAGTTTTACTTCAATCATTGTTAGATGAATACATAATCATTCAAGACATCATTGATGCGCAAAATAAGTTAAACATCAAGAAGAAACTTTAAAAGTTACAAAAGAAGAAAGCACAATTGAAAATAACAGAGATTGCATTATGAGTTAAGCAAGAAAATAAACGCAAGTGCATTAATTATAAGCAGAATAAATGCAAAATCAATTATCATTGCAAAAGTTTTTCAAACTTTGACAGCAATTAATCACATCATCATCAATCATAATGATCTTTAAAATGTTTTCTCTGTGAAGATGAACATCATTTAATTAATTGCTTTCATCTGTTTGCAGCTTAAAAGCTTGTGAAAAAACATAAAGATAAAGACAAAATAAAGCACAAGAATGTTAATGATTTTCAAACTTTTACTGAGCTTCTGAAAAGCAAGCACAAGAAACACAGAGTTTACAATGTGAAAAGTGATGATTCTGAAATCTTTGACAACAATGAGAAAAATGAGAACAAGAAGAGTGAAAATATTGCAGCTTTATTAAAGAATATTGTTAATAAGATTTTTAAATTCAACTGAGTTTCAGATTTTGATGTTTTCTTATACATGACTGATCAACTTCAACTTTTTAATAATTTTTTAGTTTACATTAAACTGATTGTTGAATTGAGTTTTGATATCAATCTTCTGACTCAACTCAAGTATTCAATATCAATCTTCTGATTCAACTTAAATACTTGATATCAATCTTCTGACTCAACTCAAGTATTCAATATCAATCTTCTGATTCAACTTAAATACTTGATTTCAACATTCTGACTCAGTCTGATATTGATCTCAAGTTGATACTTGATTTGAGTTTTCAACTTAACTTGTCAAGAAATTGAAAATAATATCAAGAAAGTTAAATATAGAAATTTTTTCAATTTTTCATCTTTGCATTATCTTTTTGCATTATCTTTTTGATAGAAAGTCATAAAGAGAAACATGAAGAAAAACATGAAGAAAAACATGAAGAGAAACATGAAGAAAAACATGAAGAGAAACATGAAGAGAAACATGAAGAGAAACATGAAGAAAAACATGAAGAAAAACATAGAGATCATTTAATAGAAAGCTTTGATAGAAGACTATGATAGAAAGATATGATAGAGAGCTATGATAGAAAGTCATGATGAGAAACTATGAAGATTGTTTGATAAAGAATCATGAAGAAAAGTCATAATAAAGAGTCATAATAAAATATCTATCTATTTATTTTCATGTCTTGACGAGTCAAGTTGAAAATTTTGAGTTGATACTCAATTTCAATTCTCTGACTTAACTTGAATACTTAAGTTGAACATCTCAACTCAACTTAAATACTTAAGTTAAGAATTTTGACTTAAATTGAGTTTTGACGAGTCGAGTACTTGACTCAAACTTGAATACTCAACTTGATGTGATCAGTCTAGTTTGCATTAAAAGATGCATCATCAAAGTTGAAGAAAGAAAATTGTATGTCAATTATTATGATACAGCAGTCATGCAAAATCATCATAAAAACTCAGTTAAATTGTTTTTTGTTCTTCATGTTTCTAAGCTTGAAGTGAATCTTCTTTTTAAAAGAAGAATATATAAGAAAGATCTGCAAGAAAGTTTTGATAATAAAGATCTGTACATGCATGACAAGTGAGAAAAGCAAATGATTAAGATTTTAAAATGCAAAGATGTTTACATAGTAGAAAGAATTGCAAATAATTTTGATGAATTTGCATTACTATTAATTATGTAACATGATGTTTCATCAGCATTTTCAATGATGCACAGTTTAATGAATCTCAATGATTCAATGAATTTGAATCACTTCACGTCTTACATTAATGTAATTCATCATGAGAATGAGATTGAAGTTGATCATGATCAACTTAGTTTTGCAAATGACAAAAGCTTTAAATTGTACAAACTGTAACATTATCATTTCACTCATCTTGAATCAGCAAAGCTTCATCAACTTCATAAGATCATCACTTTGAAAAAATCTATTTTCATCAATAACAGTCACAAGAATGTGTGTAAAATATGTATGCTCATCAAGTTCATTAATAAACAAGAATACAATATTAATGATTGAAAAACAAGTATTTTGACTTTATTTTTATAAACATCTGTGAATCATTATCATCATTTCTTGATAACAAGTTGTACTTTTTAGAGATAGTTGACAATCACTTCAGAAAGACTTGATGCATTTCTTTAAAGCAATGATTCAATGCATCAGATGCTTTGTCAAAATGAAAACTCAATGTAAAGCTTTACAGCAATGTCAAACTTCTTTCAATATGCAATGATAACATCATGAAATTTAAAGTCATTTTGAATGACTGATGTTCATTAGTTAACATTGTTTTTCAATACACTGTTTTACATATGTTGATTCAAAATAAAGTAGTTGAAAGAATTATATACATCACAGAAAACTTGATGCAAATTATGATCAAGAATGCTGAATTTTTTATTGAGTTTTGAGCAAAAGTTGCAAAGACAAATGTTTATTTGCAAAATTGAATCATTATGAAATTTTTAATTAATGAAGTTCTCATGATTTCAAAGAAGACATTCATCAAAATCAAGCTTTCAATTGATCATGTATAAGTATGAAAATGCAAATGTTACTCATACGTTGATTTTAAATTATTGTCAATCAAAGACAAATGAGATAAATTTATAAACAGAAATAAATTTAATGTCTTTATGAAGTATGTGAAAAATATTGATAAACAATATCATCTTTAAATCTCAGATCTTAATCAAGTCATCAAGAATCATGCTGTTAAGTTTGCTGAAAATGAAAAGAATGAAAACATGAATTTACAACTTTGCAAGCAGACATTCAACATTCTTTCAGAGCAAAAATCTGTGAAAAAATCATTAAAAAATAATGTTTCAACTAATGTTTCAAAATCTGATGCTTTCATGATTAATGTTTCATTTGAATCAACTGATGCATTGAAGATTATCATGATCAATTTGAATGCACTTAATTCTAAAATTACATCACATACATCAGATGAGTGCAAAGTTTACATGAATGTTCAAATTACTTAAAAAGTCTTTGCATTAAGCATGTTTAAATCAGCAGCTTAAACATTTCTGCATGTAATCATTTCAAAAAGAAAAAGAAACAATGAAGATCAATAATTGAAAGAATGTACATTTAAGATTTTGCAAGCTATGATGATTTGATTCATCACAGAGAAAATTAATGATGATAAAAGTAAATCTGTCATTGAGTTAAAATTGAGTTAAGTTGAGATTGAATTGATTCTTCTTAACTTGAACTTAATTCAAAATTGAGTTGAGTTGCTTGAACTTAATTTCTAAAAATAGTATACTTACTCATATGCACAGAATTTTCATGCAAACTGAATTTGAATTCAATTTCTAAAAATAGAATAATTACTTGTATGCATGAGATTTTCACACAAACTGAGTTTTCACGCACTTTAATTTAGAAAAATTAGCAACAAATAATTAAAGTTTAATGTGCTAAAATGACATCAATATAAATAGTTTTAATTAGCGTGCGTGAAAATTTGATTTGCGCTGAAATCTCATGCATAAAAGTAGTTAATCAATTGACTTTACATTCAAGAAAAAAAAACTAAAGTTATTGATAAAGATGATAAGAATTAACTTGAATTATGCGTAAAAGCAATAATATCATTAACAATGTGACAATGCAAAAATTGTATTTACTATTTATTTGTCTTGTGACAGCGTTGCATTTTGATTGCATAGTAACATAACTATTTACTTCATCATGTAATTTAAACAGACTTCAAATGTAAACTTTTTGCTTGTAAGATGAAAAATCAATCTCATATTCTTTGCTTGAATGATTATACACTTTGCATGAATTGCGCAAAGATTGATGTCTGTTAAGTAATCAGTATTTGAATTGCAAAATTGATCATGAAACTAATCTTTGTACATTGCAATCAGTCATGCTTTTGTCATCTTTTGCAATGTCTTTATAGCTTTTGATTGAAAGTGAAAATCAACTTCAATCAATTCATGATATACTTCATGAATTACATGCTGAAATGACAGCTTTGAAATAAGTAAGTTGATTGTTTTTTGATATCAATGAATTTCACGAAATGTTACAGTTTCTCTGCAATATTTTCGCATTTTCTTGAACTTGATAAGATCACTTTTTATTATGACATTGATAATACAAGCTGATTCAATGAATCAAACATTCTAACATATGATCAATGTCATGATGTCAAATCATCGTTTCAGCTTAAAGCATAAAATATGTTGTTAATTCAATCTAATATCATCAATATTTTAGAAAATCTTGATTCATTGAACTAAATTACTAATCTAGTCATCATCATTTTAATCTAGTCACATTAAAATCTGTTTTATGTTTTTGCAATCTTAAGTTATAAAACTGCTGCTCAGTTTTGATATTACTTAATTCATGTATATAAAAGTTGAGTTTTCATTCTGTTCTTTCATTTTTTGTCTTTCATCTTGTAGTTCTGTATTTAGTTCAAGTAATATAATAATCAATTTTTTATATTAATAGAAGCTTTAGTTCAGTTTAGTCTTTGACATTATGAAAGATTTACACTTTCTGCAACATTTTCATATATTGAAATCTCATCTAGTTATTCTTTCACTCAAATCAAGTCATCTTATAATCTTTTGATTGATGATGAGCATGCTGTCAAACAGTTTACTCAAAGTATGATTGAAAATTCAGTTGAGATTTTTCGCGCAATGCAAGAGCTTCAAAATTAAGTTTGACAACATGATGTTATTACTTTGTTCTCATTCATCATTTTCAGTTCTTCAATTTATATAAAGTTGAATTCTCAGTTTCTTGCAATGATAACTCAGATCATTGCATAAATCTTGAATAATCAATCTCTTTTCATCATTTATCTCTCTGCAAACTCTGTCACTGTCATTATTGCTTCTAGATTCAAGAAGCTTCTCGACATATCTGAGTATGAGAAGAACAAAGATTGATTGAATGCATGAGAGCAGAGTTTGATACAATGCATGAATGTAAATGATGATCATTATTTCTTTCATCATGTCAAGATCATTTATGTTGAGTCATGACTCATCATAAATAAGAAAACTCATGATCTAATGATTCAATATCGAGTCAATGATTTTTATATCATTTTCATCTTTGCAGATTAACAACATAAGTTGCATTATTGTTGCAACAACTTTTTTAAAACAAAAGATGTTCATTTATATCTTCATGAAACTTTGAAGCAAGACATGAATAACTTTGCTGATTATTACAATCTCTTTTATCAAAAGAAAGAATGTTCTTTGATGAAAGATTTTTTGTTGATTGATTGTTTGAAGCGCAATGTCAATTATTTCACTCAAGTTATTGTTTTCTTCTGATGAAATTTCAATGAAATTTAATGATTCATCTTTCATCAATGAGTTTAAGCATTCTTTGACATTGATGAAGAGTTTCAGCAGCTTAAACATCATCAATCTTGCTTTGTTTTCATCATTGTCTTGTTCATTAAAGTCAAGAATATCTCTGCATTGATTAATAACTTTTTAAGTTCAAAGATCATCATTTTTGTGACTGTTGTTTCAACAATATCTTCATCTTCATCTTTCTTGTTTTTCAATGAATTAATGAATTTAAGCTTTGTCATTATCATCATTCAAGATAAGACTTTGATCATTTTTAAAATCAAGAAAATTTGCAACAAGTGAAAGCTGTGTTACTACTGCAAGTTGCAACATTCAAGCAAAATTGCTAAAGAATGTTCAAATAAGAAGCTTTTCACTTTGCATATCATGAACATTTATGACAGTAACATCATCAGTATAAATAAAGAAGTTTTGCTGTTCACAAGAAAAGTTTAGTTTCTGAGCTAAGTCATGCTCAAAAATCTGTATATATATTATCTTGTCTACTAGTCTCAATCTTTTCATCTTCACTTCAATCATATAGAAAGTTTTTTGCTAAATCTGTCTTGAAACTCTTTAAATTCAATTTAACATTCAAAGATAATTACATGATAATATTCTGTATTTTACATCAAGTTTAATTTAAAGTTCTTGCTTTTGCTCTGATTAATAATGAAGTTTTTGCTTATGTTTTTATGAATAAATTCTTCACGCAACAACATCATCTTTTCTTGCATCAATTAACTCACTTTTGCAGACTTCAAGAATTTGATGATCAAGTCGCTTTAATCAATGACATTACTCATGTCATTGAAATCACAATGATTCTTGATGAATACATTGAAAAACTATTCTTTTATGTCATTAAATTAAATCAATATTTCATCATCATGAGTCTGTCATGACTTTGTCATCACGTCATTGATGTCAATTTTGAATACAATATTTTCATCTTGTCTTTCTTCTTTTGTCTTAATTATTATTGCTCATTTCTCATCAAGATTTATGATTCTAATCAATAAGAAGAAAATTTCTCGTTCAAAGTTAACAAAGTAACTTTCTCTCAGTCTCATTCTTAATTCACTCATAAGAAGCAATTCAATTTATGAATCATTCACAAGAAGCAATTCAGTTTACAGATTGTTCATAAGAAGCAATTCAGCATTCAATTTGCTTGCAAGAAGCAATTTAATTTCTCATTCATTTAAAAAAAGCAATTCAGTTTTCAATTTGCTTGCAAGAAGCAATTTAGTTTCTCATTCATTTGAAAAAAGCAATTCAGTTTTCAGTTTGCTTGCAAAAAGCAATTTAGTTTCTCATTCATTTGAAAAAAGCAATTCAGTTTTCAGTTTGCTTGCAAGAAGCAATTCAGTTCTCAATTCACTTGTAAAAAGCAACTCAGTTTTTCATCTGCTCATAAGAAGCAATATAATTTCTCATTTGCTCACAAGAAGTTAACTAATATTCAGCTCATTTATAAAAAATAAATCTCACTCAATCTTGTTTCTTGTCTGAAACAAGAAGCTTCTAGTTGTATTCTTCAAGTCATTCAAAAAGAATACTCATTAAGAATCAAGTGTCAAAATTCTTTCTTCTTTAAAACTTCTGTTGTTTTTTAAGCAGATCAATTTGATCAATTTTTTATACAACTTGACATAGTTGAGTTGAGAGTTCAAAGCTTTGATCATGTTGCTCATGTCAAAAACATTGAAATGTTTAACATCATTTTAAAGAAAATTGATGTTTTCTTAAATTTTAAGTCAATCTTGTTTTCTAATCTAAACTCTGATGAGTTAAAATTGCATTACACAACTTTGACTGTTCATTCAAAGAACAGTTCAACTTTTGCTCAGTTTTCATCTTGTTTTCAAAATAGTATGTATGATAAGAATCATCATTTGAATCTTCATTAAATGAAAAAGAAATTTCATTTAACTGCATTTATCATGATTCTAGTCATCATTTATTCTTCAACTAATCTTCATCTGATTTCATTTTAATCGAGTCTAGCGAAAATCTGATCTAGAAGTGATGTCATTGAGTCTCTGCATCATATGTGTAAGATGTTAATTCAATTGAGTTTAGCACAGAGTTGAGAAATACACATATAAGAATTGAGTTCTTTTCTGTAGATACTTTTCTTTCTTAGCATTTATTTATTAGTTAAATGACATCTCTATGACTCACTCTAGATCGATCTCTAACAGTAAATAAATGCTAATCAACTACTCTGCTATCGACGTGTAGATGATACGAAATAATCTACTTCGTTTATTCAGAAAATTTGCAAGAAATTCTTTGAATTACTTTCATTAAAACAAATTTGCAAATTTACTTAAATTTATCAAATCAATCACTCAACTTTATCATAATCAAATTTATTTATTTATCTTCAATATTTCACAATGACACGCGATTCTGAATCAGTCAAGTCATGAACAGCTCGTCTGCTTAGAAGCACTACTAGTAAATGAGTTTTTATTATTTCTGTTTATGCTTCAGCGAAATCTCAGAATGTCGCTATCTCATGAAACATTAACACAAGTCAACAACTTCATCAATGAGCTATTGATCAATCAGACGAGATCATCAAGATGCTGATTGAACTAAAAGATCAATGAGACATGACTTTAAAACTCAATGAGCAATGAATCAATGTTTAAGTTGATCATATCAAGAGACTTGATGAGCTAGAGATCAATCAAATGACAATAAATACTCAAGAAGAAACTATCATTGAACTACAAGAGAAAGTCTTGAGTCTAAAAAAGAGACAGCATTCAGCAAATTAATCATGATCTCGACAGTTTATAAAATCTCAAGCTTTTATTGAGAACTATACTTGATGAGAGTCGTCTACTCTATTCAACAATGATCATCACAAGTTCTTTAAGTTTTCAAACTCATTTATATTCACTGATAAAGATGAATCAACATGAGACAGCTGAAGAATCAAGATAAATGACAAGCTTCAGACAAATGTTGATCACTTTGATAATGAGAATATTTGTATTGTCTATGTGATATCTAGACTAAAAGATGATGCTGCTGAACATATCTTCATTTGACATCATCATGATGCTTTGCATTCATACATCTTGATCAACGAGTTATTTGAGCATCTGAAAGAAATATACGATGAACTGAATAGAAATTGAAAGTGTCGTTGCAAGTACAATACTCTGAGACAAGCAGAAAAGTCTTTCAATGTCTTCTACTTCAACTTTATGAAGCTATTTAATTATTTCAAATACTGTTACAATTCTAGCTACGCATTTATGTTGATAGCTATGTTGATGACTATGTTGATAACTATGTTTCTGACTATCGTTGATCGCTCGTCACTAAACTATCAAGTTGTTTTGAAGTTAACTCTATTCAGAATTAGCTTATGTTCTTCTGAGTCATATAGATAGTCGATTCTTTTTTTCTAGATACTTTTCTTTCTTAGCATTTATATACTCGTTACATTACATTCATATGACTCGCTCTATGCTGATCTTTAACATTATATAAATGCTTCTTTGTTACAGACGAAGTAAAATAATCTGCATTGACTTGCTCTGCTTGATTTACACGACTATTGACTTTGATTTAGTTGACTCATGATTGTGCAGACATTCATTCTTCTTTCTTGTGAGCTGACTCAGCGAGCATAAACAAAAGATTCAAACTCGTGCGCTGATCAACGAGTATAAACAAACGATTGAAATCATTCAACTAGATCAAAGATCAGCGAATTAATCATTCATTCAGATTCACAAGAAATTCTTCGAATTTATTGAACAATCAAACAAGATCAATCTATGACTGCATGAAGTTTCTATTTCAAAAAGCAATCAAAAAGATCAGTCTAGAACTGCGTGAAGTCTCTATCTTGATGAGCAAACTCTCAATGAGTCTGCTACAATGACATCTTTTGTCAATGCAATGATCTTTTCATCGTTCTATCTATCAGTGAATCGATTCATCTATCAGTTCACATGCAACTAGTGAGTCTGCTTCAATGACATCTATTCTCAATGATCTACTCACTTTCATCACTCTACTCATCAGTGAATCTGATCATACATTCACGTGCAACTAGTGAGTCTGCTACAATGACGAGTTCAAAGTCGATCTCTTCAATGAGCAAGTCAATCAGTGAGTCTGCTTCAATGACATCATCAATGCAATGATTTATCTCTTCATCGTTCTATCTATCAGTGAATCGATTCGTTTATCAGTTCACATGCAACTAGTGAGTCTGCTTCAATGACATTTTTCGTCAATGCAATGATCTACAAGCACATTGCTTTATCTATTAATGAATTGATCTATCTCGAGTTTCTGTGTCAACTAGTGAGTCTGCTTCAATGACACATTCGATAGTGAATCTGCTTGAACAACATTCAAAGTGAGTCTGTTACAAAGACAGATAACAATTGATTTCTTGATTGAGTTGATCAACGATTGAAACAAGCTCTACTATGTAATAAATCTGAATCAGCAGTGAGTCTGCTTCAATGACATAATCACAATTGATCTCTTCAATGAGCTCGTTGATTCTCTTCTAGTGAGTTTGCTTCAATGACATCAGTCAATAGTTGATCTCTTCGTTGAGTAAGTCAATTTCTTTCTACATAGCTAGTCTGCTATAATAGACATTTTGATTCTACACAAGACTAAGAAAATACATTCATGCAAACATGAATCGTTGAAGAGAAAAAATACTGTTACAATTCTAGCTACACATCTATGTTGATAGTTATGTTGATGACTATGTTGATGACTATGTTTCTGACTATCGTCGATCGCTTGTCACTAAACTATCGAGTTGTTTCAAAGTCAACTTTATTCAGAGTTAACTTATGTTCTTCTGAATCATATAAATAGTCGATTCTTCTCTTCTAGATACTTTTCTTTCTTAGCATTTATATACTTGTTACATTACACTCATATGACTCGCTTTATGCTGATTTCTAACAAATACAATGATTGCATTCTGATGAATGATTTTCAGAATAAAATCAATAATCACTTGCAGAATGTTTTATCAGTTTGTTCAAAGAATTTTACTTCACTCACTCGCTTAAGAATCTTTCTTCAAGATGTGAATAATAAACAGTGAGTCAACTATCAGCTACGCAGTCAGCTACACACTGTCATTGTCAAAGTCACTGTCGTATCTGATAAATGCATTGCTACTTCATTGTCAGTGATGACTTTGATAATTGATTATGTTAAGTCTATCATCTTTTCTATCTTTGAATCAGTTAGATCATCTATCATCTGTTATATTTGCAAAACTTCAGATCATTTGTTCAAGAATTGCTCTTAGAACAAGATTGATACTTCTGCTTTTCAAGCTTTCATCTTTCATCTACATGAAATCATCATTTCAAAGAATAAAGAGAATGAGAAAATGTCTTTTTTCAAAGATAGCGAGGCAAAAAACTAGAAACTTTCATCAAAGATGCAATGAAAGATGTGTTAATTTTTTTAACGACAAGCATGTCAGATGATTTTTTTGCTTCTGAATCTTTGATTACTGAATGTGTACTTTCTAGTAATGAAATTAGTTACTCATTGAAGTCATTGATAAACATCGAAGCTGCTGATTATTCATTCATTGATGAAGTGATCATGCAGATTGTTTATGATCAGTTGCAAATCAAGTTTCTGACTTTAATCAAAGCAAAGTCAATTCAAGAATTTGATGATCATTATGTTAAAAAACTCATTACTTATGTCATCTATTTGAATCTGACTGTTCAAGATCATATGATTGACACAGCTTCTATGTTGATCACTTGATTAAATCAACATCAAATGATTCTTGAAAAAACATGAATGAACAAAATCAATCTAATAATTGATATGCAAATCGATTCTCTTCAATTTTCGAATTTCATTCTCAATTCAAAATCAATTGTTCTACTCACAAGCAACAAGATAATCATGAAGCAGAAGAGTTTGACTTCTACTCATATATTGAAGAGATTTTTCACTACATCTCAACTGTTGAGATCATATCAATGATCATTCAATCTAAGAAGCTCAGAACTAATATGTATGTAATTGTTATTTAAAGATAGTAATAACAGAACATTAAGTGTACAGAAGAGAAAAGAAAACAGACTCTTCTAATATACTCAATAATCTTCGACTGCGCTAAACTCAATTGATAAATGTGATGAAGAAAATGAAGACAAAGAGATGAAGAAAAAAGATGACGAGATAAATGAAGAAGTAGATGACGAAGTAGTCATGAGAGCGTGCGATGCAAGACTCAACTAAACTTAGCGTCATGACTGATTCTATAAAGTTAGAACTAGTACTGATTGAGTTGAGCATGTTTGTAACATTACTCTTCTTCTCTGAACATTCATGTTCACATGAATAGAAAAGAAAATAAAAGCAAAAAACAATTCATTGACTCATTGATTTAATCAAGCAACTCATCGCTTTTTAATTTAGTGCGACTTATTCAAGTATAGCTTGTGAAATTTGTTCAGAACTTTTTTCAAGTCATCGAATTTTTCTTTATCTGCATAGTATCATTCGTTATCGCGATCTAGTTCATTTCATTTGATCTTGTATTGTAGTCGATCTCTATATCATCTGAAATTCAGTATATCTTCTATCTTTCAGTGCTTCTCATTCTCAATGACTAGAGATCTAGAGAGCTTCGCATGTTGACTCAATAGAGAATCATTGAGATAGAGTTGCAGAATCTTTAGACTGAACATTGAGTATATATGTTTCATGCTTGTAGATAGCTGAAGACGATAGAAGATTTCAACTTTGACTGTAATAAAGTAAAGTTTGAGTTGCTTATCTTTTAAATCTTTGCATGATCTAGTCGTTTTTATGTTTTCGAAGACTAATCAGACTTGATCATCTACTTCATAGATGACATTTCTTCTATGTTTGTTCATCTGAGCTTCAATGATCTGCTTGATCTTTTCTAGTTGTTGTTGATCGAAGATCAGAAGCTTCTTCATTTGAATGACTATGTCATTGATCTTTCTAGTCTCAATACGTTGACGAGTGATTTCATAATCAGTTGTATCTGAATCAAAACTCATTCGAAGATGAAAGTCTTTATTGAAGTAGAAAGAGCTCATTGCAATGACTGAGAAAATGTTAGAATTGTCACTGAACTCAATCATTGATAGTCATTTGACTCAGTCATTCTGCATGTAATTGCAGTAGATTCGAAGTTCGCGTTCAACGTTCTGATTGACTCTATCTTTTATTCTCGATCATACTCACTCTGAGTACACACTCAATTCTTCTCGATGACGATTCGCTTGACACATCGATTCGTACTCATTTCTTCGATCAATTCGTACTCATCTCGAACGTCTGCTAGACGCTCTCAAGCGCAATACTTTCTATGACAGCAATTGTAGAGTCGGCTGAGACGACTTCAACGATTCAGAAATCATGAAAAAAGACGCAGGTTTGACTCTGCAATCGAGTGAGAAAATATTGATGACTTTGTCTGCTCGATCGCTCAGCGTTCATCATCTTTCTTCGCTCGAATTGATTTCGACGCGCTAACTATCTCACATACTTTGAGAAACATAATTGTAGCTCTGATTCAGTTGAATTCAATGCTTTCAAAATAATTGAAAAACATCGAGATTTGATTTAGTAATTGAGATTGAGAAGATTCACTGCGCTGAATGATCGCTCATCTAGTAGTAATTCTTCTCTCGTTCGAATCAAATTCTGCGCATTGACTACTTGATATACTTTGAAAGACATAATTGTAGTTCTGATTGAGCTGAATTCAATGCTTTAAAAATAATCGAAAAATATCGAGGTTTGATCTAGTAATCGAGATTGAAAAGACTCACTGCGCTGATTGATCGCTCATCTAGTATCTCTTTTCTCGCTTGAATCAACATATGCGCGCTGACTATCTCACATACTTTGAAAGACATGATTGTAGTTCTGAATTAGCTAAATTCAATGTCGTCAAAATAATTGAAAAATATCAAGATTTGATCTAGTAATCGAGATTGAGAATGTTGATGTCTCGAGATTTACCTGTTTTCATCTATGTTCAATTCTAACAGCAGTGTTCAGTTCTATCAAAGACTTTCAGCTCTAGCAGCAGTGTTCAGCTTTATCAAAAGCATTCAGCTCTAGAAGCAGTGATCAGCTTTAACAGCAATGTAGTTGAAAAGTCTTTATCAATTTGAGCTATCTTTTCTCAATGCGCTCGTCGAGAAATATGATGAGAAAGCATCTACTAAATGATAGAGATTTTCTCAATGCGCTCATCGAGAAATATGATGAGAAAGCATCTACTAAATGATAGAAGTTTTCTCAATGCGCTTGTCGAAGAATATGATGAGAAAGCACTCACTAAATAATAGAGATTTTCTCAATGTTTCAAGAAATGACTTGACATTGATCATGATCAGAGTCGATGTCAAGTCTCGAACATCGATAACTGAGAAAGCACTCACTAAATAGTAGAGATTTCTTCAATGACAATGCGCTCGTCGAAGAACACGATGAGAAAGCACATAGTAAATAATAGAGATGTTTTCAATGCGTTTGTTCAAAAACATGATGAAAAAGCATTGATAAAAAGTCATAAATAAAAACATGAAAAAAACATGAAGATTAATTAATAAAAAATTATAAAGCAAAATATTGCAAAAAACATGAGAGAAAATATAAATATTATTTGATAGAACATTATAAAGAGAAAGATATAATGTATGAAAGAAAAGATGAAAATCAAGTAATAAAAAGTTATAAAGAATAAAAAGTTGAATGAAAAGTTTAACAAAGAATTGAATTTAATAAAAAGTTGAATGAAAACAGTAAATCAGATAATATATATAGTAAGTATTGTAGCAAGTAAAGAAGAAAAAGATATAAGAAATAATAAGTAGTAAGTAAGTAATAAATAAGTAATAAGTAGTAAATAATGTAATAAGTAATAGAATGAGAAGTATTAATAA